>Ga0307968_1000674_pt1 | contig 25536 bp, 26 predicted proteins | sample OrgLakmetagen650_FD_201834 | JGI IMG/M metagenome (GOLD analysis project Ga0307968, IMG submission 201834) | Saline water microbial communities from Organic Lake, Antarctica - #650 | ecosystem: Environmental > Aquatic > Non-marine Saline and Alkaline > Saline | place: Antarctica: Organic Lake...
AAGCTTTGGGGGAGGAGAATGGGCCATGTTTGTTGTATGGGTATGATTATGGGTTTGTGTTTGGTTTTCTATGTCTTCTTTTGCAAGCCAGTGGATGTTGTAGAAGGGATTTCCCTCAGGGCCTGCTATTCTGATGGAAGTGTCAGCGATGACGGAGTAGGTGGTGGCTGACTTTTTAGCAAGGGCGTCAACATGTTCATTACCGATAATACCGGCATGGGACTTTACTTTGAAGAAGTGGATGGGCGATGGTGATTGGCGGATTGCTTAAGCAAAGGACTGATGGACATCTCCTTGGATGTGGTGGCGGTGGAGATTTGGGTGTGACAGCTGCTTTTTGATTTGATGCAGTGATGTAAGCCTGCCTGTGGCTATATGTGAGTAGCCATGTTTGACTGCAGCTGCTATAGCTGCTAGCTCTGCACGTGAGATGGTGCTGGTTATACCCATGCCTTTTGGGTTTACATAGTGGGATACGTTTAAGTGAGGGTGGTGTACGCCTGATCCAGTGTCTTTCCCTACTTCATTCTTTTGGAGGCTGCCATCAGTGTAGGTCCAATCCCGCCAATCTTATACCTTACGGGTTAGGTTTTGGCTGGAGCTGTTTTGGGGTGCTTCGTCGATATTACAATTGTGAGGTTGGCCAGTGCTAATCAGGGCACTTGTTTTATCTGGGCCGTCTGAGGCTTGAGGGTGGTCATTGGGTAGCTTATTAAATTTGTTGAGTCCTGCGTGTTGTCCGGAACCTAAGGCTGTTTGGTAGGGATGGCTATGTAATTTTTTAGTTTCCCACTTTGCCTCGGGGATCTCTTTGGCAAGTTCTTTAAGCCAGTCTTTGTTGTGAGAATTGAGGCAGACCCTGCCCTTAGTGTTCCATATGGCAATGATCTGCAATTCCCAGGAGTGTTCGGAAAGTGGTATTTGTATGTTGTTCCAGAAGGGCACTTTTGCATATTGGAGTTAGTCTAATGGGATGGTGCCCAGGAATTTAAATATGTGTGGGTATTTGCGGCAGAGTGATGCATAGGGATTTGTGGTCATCCTTTTATTCCAGGAAGGGAGGAGCATGAATGTGGCTGTTTCCTCTGTGCTGACAGCAGCAGAGTAGATGGCGTGTCTTGTTGCTAAGAGCATGGTGCTTTCATGGTAAATGGGATGGCAGATGGTGAACCCAGAAAACTGGGAGGAGAAGGCATTGGTGTTTGCCCCAAACACTTTGTCCCTTGGGTGCTCACTCCAGTAATGGGGGAATTTGGGGTCATAGTCGAGGGGGGATGCCATTTTTTCTTTAGTGACCAGGGCCCACTTTTGAAAGGCGGCGGTGATGTGGGAGGGGAGTATCCGTGCAAAAGAGTCTTTGGTTTTTTGTTCGTATGTTTAGAGGCAGATATTCCTCTTAGGTGCAATGAGGCCTACAAGTTCTGATGCAAAGCTAATGGGAGGAGGTTGGACGTGATCGTGTAGACCGCTGCATTTTGCCCTGTCAAAGGCCTTTTGTAGTATGTTCAGGCGCTCGAGAATAAGCATACCTTTACACTTTCCGTCGACATTGTAAATACAGGCTACTGTGTCAGTGTACACTTCAGGAAGCACAGTGTCATCTGGGGAGGATAGGGTACTCTTTTCTTGATACTCCATGAGATGGTTGTGATCCAGTACTCACAGTGCCCTGTGGCCGTAATGTTAGCCTGTGGGTTGGTGGGTTGGATGTCATAGCTAACTTTGTTCCGAAGATCGACATTGTAGGGCTGGTACTTGTTGCCCTCTTAGATGGCAGAGAACCCTTGTTTTTAAAGATCATTTAGGTGTCCATCTGGTGCAGGCTGAGATAAGTTTGGTGCGGTGAATTGCTCTTCAAATTTATTGAGGCTCTGCTTGAAGCTTTCACACCTGTTTTGTAGTTTTTCTGGCTCCCAGACTGGGTTCCATGAGACTTCCACAATCCCTCTTCTCTGAAAGTGGATACAGCTTTCCTTTTCATTTTGGTTCAGGTTGATACAGGCAGGGCAGGCCCATGACTTATTGGCATCAATTGCTTCCCTTTCAGTGGCGTTGCAGCAGCTTGTTTTAAGCAAGCATTGCCATGGCAAACCAAGAATGATAAGTGGCCAGTTTGTTGTTGTGCGTGCTGTCCAAAGGGGTCCACCAACTCAGCGTCTCTCCAAACACCTCTCACCCTGAGCTTCAAATCTGCAGTAAACTCTTGCATGGGAATAGCACGCCCAGTTTGAACAGCTTGTACATATGAATCACACCCACGCAGTCCTTCAAGATTGCTCAGTGATTGGGCAGTCCAGCAAATACGCTGGTTTTTTCCAGGGTAGACTTTTGCTTTTGCTATTTACAGTAAATTGAGATCAGCCTGGACTACCCTCCGCAAAGTGACACTATTGGTATTTAGCATACTATTAAAAAGCTTGACAGCTGACCCAAACCAGTAGAACTGCAACATTTCATGTTCTCACTCTTGGAGCACATACATACAGCCCAGTCAATGGTAGACCGCTTCGCACCTGACGTGCCCTTCATAAAGTGCAAATGAAGCGAAGATAGCAAGTTAAAGAACTTCCTGCCTGCCTGCAAAAAAAAAGTACCCCATATTTGGCTACCATACATGCCAGCAGGAATAACATACGCCTTAGCGAGCCACAGAGAAGTGTGCGGGCTGTCTGCCAAATAATAAGCATGCTCACGTCGTGTATATTAAGTATAGATACTTACAGTAGGGTGCTGAAATTGGGCAGAAGGTTTTGATTCACGAATCCTTCGGCAACGGCAAATTTTATTAAGCCTTCGGAGTTTTCATTTTTTCTTTTTTGTTTAATCACTTTAAGTTAATTTCATCATTCATAATCCCGCTGTGCGTTTTTACAGAACTTGTGGATTCCATCCTTTCGCTCTATTTTAGGTAAGCCCGTCTGGATTTGTAAACCATTTGCATGCGTCTTTCCGCCTGTACCTGTGCTCCCAGGCTGCATGGCTACAAAAAGCAGTGATCTCAAGGGCAATTGCGTGTACCCTCATACATCCTCCACCTCCTGACCATTATATTTGGCTGTACGTTGCTCCATTGCGCCCTGTCTTCCATGCGTCATTAAAAGCCCTTGGTGTTCTCTGCATGCAGCCGTCTTAATCGGCATGCTAAACTGATGATGAGCACACGCACCAAGCGCAACGAAAACTAGGGCGTGAACAAACGTTGCATCTAGCATAACACATGCACTTCCATGAGACAATATTGCACGTACTGCAACACACAAGGCCTTTGGGCTTGCCTGACGCAGGAAGAACAAAGAAGGCGGCAAACAGTTCTTTCCTCCTGCTTGCTGTTTTTGTCACCCAAGGGTTATCACCTCAAACAGCATATTTACTGCAGCAATAAACTGCAAACCAACACCAGCTTACACTGGTTCAAGTGGAAGCACAAAAGCAAGCTCATGTTGTCGTAGTTATGAAGATGGCACTTTGCCACCACGCTGCTCCTCGCTTCCCTCGCTCACTGCACATGTGCCTGCACGTTTTGTCAAAACACATTTAGCTTTTTGTAAGTGCCACACTCAAATCAATCTATGCTGGAAGCAGATGCCAGCAGGAAGGCAGCACCACAGCAGGCCACAACAGGAGCTTCGAGACGGCTGCGCCGCAGAAAATTTCGTCCTTCGCAAAAAGCTGGCCCACTTTCGGGCATACGCGCACAACCTGCAGCAAAAAGTGGGCGCGTACGACCCCCTTGCACTTAAAAATGCCAAGCGCCTGTGTGAGTACCCCTTTGCCTGACCTCATCCATTCCACTGCATTTTCTCATCACACAAGCTGCTTTAATTTAGTTCTCGCTTTCCTACACTGCACAGCACAGCGTGGTTTTATCCTTCCAAGCCAGCCTGTGCAGCTTGTGTTCCTTACTAACTAACTTGTGGGCGGTCTTTTCAGCACCAGTAATGCATGCCAGCTTAGTCTTACCTTCAAACTTGCCAACTTGTATTTTGCCGCGATGCCTGTAATGCAGACGTTGGTAACCTCCCAGAAACGGGAGTCACTGAGGTGAGCTAGTTGGTGTGTTGAAAATTGTTAAAGCCGGAATAGCGATGTAACCTTAACTTACCTTAAGTAACGCCGGAATGGAGCAGCGTGCGATAGAACACCAAAATAAATGACCCCAAGCTGCTGCCCACTCTTCAATTGCCCAAATGGAGCCCTGCAGAAATGTATCCCTGACTACTCCCGACACTGCTGACCCTTTAGAACTTGATTGGAATTCCAATTCCATAATTAGGCTTTATTTGCTGTTGCTTGTGGAGGAGTATTACGAGACCGACGTGACTTGTATCTTTTTTATTGAGGGGGGTTAATATTGCCGCCTTGTTTTTCTTCTTTTAATGGCAACCGTGCGTTCTGCATTTAATGCCACTTGTTGTGCATCCAGTGCATCCTTGTCTGAACGCGTGATGAGCACCATTGTGTTCATCATGCTTTCACATTTTAAAACATGCATGTCACTGCACAAGAGACTACATTGCGGGGGGCAACCCCAAGAGCCTACGGGTTGCTAACTGCATAAAAGCTGTTGACTAAGCTTTGCTATTTCTAATGAATATCTTGCAAATTACAGGAGGAGCTAAAGTCCCTATTTAACCACCTTCTTGCAGAAGTCGGAGGTTTGGCAGGTACGTCTCGTTTGAGACTATGGTTATGGTTACAGTAGGGGGTGGCCTTTAGCCAGGAGACTGATGGTTGTTATAGTCAGGCAAAGCTCAACCAGATGTAGAGACGCAATACATCAACAGGCACAGGGCGCCAGGTTGTTTGTCTAATTTGCTGCTAAATGGTCTTGGCTGGCCACAAACAAATCCATGAGCTTCTGCATATACTCCCGAATTATTTTGTAAAGCTTACGGCGTTTCCCAGACAGATGCACATGGCTTTGCCCAGTCAGATGAATCATTCCATCTTTCCTGCGGGCAAAGTCTTTAAAAGGTGGGATGCTTCCAAAGGCGTTTCTACTTTTGTAGACAGAACCGGTTAGTAGAGTTGTGCTTTGCGTGCTTTCAGCTTTCTCTCTAGTTGTTTGTTGTGCTATTAAAGGGAGAGATGGGTGGAGGGTTAAAAAGCCAGAGCCATATATAATTAATTAATCCGGTGTATACCGGTATATGCATTTTTGGCAGGGAATCACCAAATATGCAGTCATATACCAGCATATACAGTGTATATGTATGGTTTTAACCGACTCTAAAGATGAAAGTTACAGATAAGATGACATGAACAGTAAACTGTCAATTGAGTCATTAGATCTTTTGGGAGAGGACAAAATACTGTTCATACCTTCTTTCACTGACCATTGATCGTACCTTCTTTCACTGACCATTGTTCGTACCTTCTTTCAATGACCATTGTTCGTACCTTCTTTCAATGGCCAGCAAAACAAGGGTCGAAGAGCGGTTGATTTTATACCACCTTACATACAATGCTGTTGTGGTGATCTAGACCTGCTAAAAAAAACAATATACCTTTCCTTGAACAATGGCTCGCAGGCCCAGGGCAGCCTGTCATTTTCACCAAGATCACACCGGTGCGTGCATATTTTAAGAGTGTGTGTTGTGTGTGTGTGTGTGTGTGTGTGTGTGTGTGTATGTGTGTGTGTGTGTGTGTGTGTGTGTGTGTGTGTGTGAAGTGAGGGGTATGAGGGGTGCATGCACTTGCACATCTGATATAAAAAAACGCACAGTGGGTTACATGTTGTCTTTTGGTACATTGCATGTATAAAACATGTAGGAGGTGAACACGGTGCAATTTAGGCTTGAAGGGTGTGCGCTTTACACCCACACAGTTTGTGTGCTACACTTATGCACAAACACATGTAAAAACCAATTTGATTATTTGAAAGAGAATTAAAATAGTCATTGCAGGTAGCGGCACTGCTTTCCTCATTATAATATAAGGAAAAGGGTTGCTGCCCTGAAAGCCTAGTAGCCCGTGGTCAGGCAAGACTCTTCGGGGTCGCGGGTTCGGATCCGCCTGGTGGCGTCTCCGTTTCCTTAAAATTCATGCTTATGGCGTTATCAATTTGAATGACAGTTAAATCAAATTCCCTGCATAGTTTTTCTTTTTCTCTTCTGTAAGAAATCGTTTTTGGCCATCAATAGTTAAATCTAATTTACGATAACAATAGCTTTCCTTTGCCAACTGATTCCATATTTAACTACCATTGTCTTTTATTAACCTGAAATTTGAAGCTAGCTGTGATCTCAGCTGCTTTTTTTGTTTGGTGCTTGGTGCTTGCTAGCATGCTAAGCGCACCTTGCCTTGTGAGGCACTTACAAGCCTGGTGTGCGTGAACAATGCATTGCGTTTTGCTTGAAATGCACATGTATGAATCTGCACACATACACACACGTAAGGGGTACAGCAATGTTACAAATAATACTCACAAATGCCCTCTGTCTCACACAATTTAAAATACTGTAATCGGCTCTTCTTCACGCCTGTAGGGCAAACATTTTGCCTTTATGGAGTTGCGCACGTGCGAGGAGGCCAGCAATGCCACCGCTCTGGATGGCGTGGCTTGGCAAGGCTCGTATCTCAAGATCAGGTAAGCAGAAAGCCTTGATCCTTCATGCGAGGAGAGATTGGCAAGGCTTGTTACTCAAAACCTGGTAAGCTTTTTTGGTGGGGCTCTGGCCAGCAAGAGAAAAGAAACTTTGCTTTCGCATTCAAGCCATATGACTTGACGAAATGAGTTGAATAAGCATTAATTATAGCTAACCCTCACTGCTCTCATCTTACATTTCACAGGCGCCCTGCCCAGTACGACCCAAACATCTCCCTCATGCTCGGTCCTACCACTCCAGATCCAACCATGGACACTAGCAGACTCGACATTTGCCGCACAGTGAGTTTGCGTGTGTACACACACATTGCCATCTACGTTTGCCAGGTTCTACTGGTAGGCTAGACATCCGGCAGTAAGTTTGTAAACGCCCGTTCGTTGTTGTGTAGGGCTGTACTGCGGAAACTGAGTCCTTGGTCTACTTAGCAGACTCAAGCATGCTGTATTCTCTCTCGATCTTCCTCCTTTTAAAGATGGGGGGCTATATTTCACAGTACTTGGTAGCAGGAAGGCCTTATTTCTTTTCAGGGTGTTGGAGTGGTCTCATAACGTGCGTATTACTATCTTTCCTTTTGCCTACTTTCTCCATTGTTCATGTCTAGACCACAAGTGCGAGCATTTGAAAGCACTAGCAACATTCTGAATTATCATAGGCATTTTGGCCAGACCCATAAGTAGCATTTGAAAGCGATGACGATTTTTTCAGCGTCACAGGTTGTATGGCTTGATCCACAAGTGCGAGCAGTTTAAAAGGATGACTACCTATTGTTTTAGCATTACTGGCCTTATGGCTTAATGGCACAGCATCGCGCTTCCCATCCTTGTTCATCCCAACACTGTGCATACAAGTTTACACCTGCCTTTTGCCATACAGGTGGTGGACGATACGCCAAGCAAGCTCTTCATTGGGGGCCTTCCCAGTGAATGGACAGAAGAGCAGGCAAGCATAGTGGGGGTGTCCTCTACTTCGTTGATTAAAATGCCTATCTCAGAAGTCCGAGTACTCCATTCAAATCCGTAAACGTGAATCAAGGTTGCTGCCAAATTCTTTTTGTACGTATGCAGCTTGGCGTGCTATCTCTGTAATCTATAATACCTTGCCTGCTGCTGCAGGTGAAAGACCTTGTTACCCCGTACGGAACTCTGCAGTCATTCAATCTCGTTGTGGATAGGGGGACCACAAAGTCAAAGGTAAGAGATACACAGTTTAACCACAATGTCAAAGGTAGCAGAAACACAGCTCTGTCACGTTTGCAGCAGGGGGTGGTAGTGCAACCATTTACAGGTGAGAGAGAAGATGGGAAAAGCACGAGTCTTTAATAAACACGTGGCCATCATTTAATTGTTCAAACGACCCCCTATTGTCTAGATTATAGACGCATCATATTTTTTAAACATTTTTCTGCAACTCAGCATGGCATGCAGAGTCTCAATCTCTCCCCTATCTAGATACCTTCAACCTTTTGTCTCTCTCCACTCGCAACATACTTCTGACTCTTAACCCACCCCCTTCTCTGCCTTCACAGTAGGTTTTCAGGTGAAAAGGTTAAAAGGTTAAAACGTTTTCAGGTCCTGTTTTCAACAAGGTTTTCAGGAATGGTTCAGGTTCAGAAGGAACAGGTTGTCAGTTGAACAGTAGTTTTTCTTCCTTCTGCTTGCAGGGTTACGCGTTTTGCCAGTACATGGACGATGCCTGCACGGAGCTCGCCATACGTGCTCTGCACAACACCAAGGTCCATGGGCGCAAAGTGCTCACGGTGTGTATAATGTGATACCCCCCCCTTTTCTTTGCTTTCTGTACTTTGTGTTGTACCATGCATGTTTGGCTTTCTCTTCCTAATCAATGTGGGGAGTAAATTTCACTGCCTGCGTAGTTTTTCTTTTCTTGATTCACTGCCTGCGTAGTTTTTCTTGTCTTGATTATACCTATTATTATTTTTGCGCACCTCATCGCTGTACTACGGGCTTCTGCATTTTGAATTTTAAACTGGCTAGTTTGCAGCATGCATTTCTCACATGTTCTATTCCAAACATCTGCAGTTGAAGTGTGCCTTATTTTTTTCCTCATTTGGAACCATTCTGGCTTGTTTTTTTCACCTCTTACCCAATAGCGCTCACACACACACACACACACACACACACACACACACACACACACATACATATTGATGCAGGTGAAGCGTGCCTCCTTTTGTCTCGTCTGGAACTATTTGTGCTCGTTCATTCCACATCTCACCCATTAACGCACATCCAAACTGCTGCAGGTGAAGCGTGCCCTGGATGGAGGTGAAAGGCCCTCCCCCTCCAAGCAAGGCAGCAACCACTGCTTCCCTTCATGCAGGGACGCCTCTTCTGCGTTGCACTCTCATCCCCCTTCCCCTCCATTCTACACCCAGCCACTTACTCCTCAGCATGCCATCCCCCCTCCCCCACCTCCCCCTCCTCGTATGAGCCCTCACACACCTGAGCTGAAGCCGTACGCCTTGCAGGTGGGGTAGCAGCAAGTACAGAGCACAGTGCCCACATTTGTTGTCAAAAAGTCAGTCTGCCATAAGTGCCCACAAAATGAGTGAGCAAAGGTCATTTCTGTAGCCGTACGCCTTGCAGGTGGGGTAGCAGCAAGTACAGAGCATAGTACCCACACAGCTGATCAAAAAGTGCCCACAAAAAGAGTGAGCAAAGGGCATTTCTGCAGCCGTACGCACTGAAGGTGGGGTAGCAGCAAGCATAGCGCACAGTACCCACACAGCTGATCAAAAAGTGTCCACAAAATGAGTGAGCAAAGGGCATTTCTGCAGCCGTACGCACTGAAGGTGGGGTAGCAGCCAGTATAGCGCACATTACCCACACAGCTGATCAAATAGTGCCAAAAAATTGAGTGTGCAAAGGGCATTTCTGTAGCCGTACGCACTGAAGGTGGGGTAGCAGCAAGTACAGAACACAGTACCCACACAGCTGATCAAAAAGTGCCCACAACATGAGTGAGCAAAGGGCATTTCTGCAGCCGTACGCACTGAAGGCGGGGTAGCAGCAAGTACAGAATACAGTGCCCACATTTGTTGTCAAAAAGTCAGTCTGAAAAAGTGCCAAAAAAATGAGTGAGCAAAGGGCATTTCTGTAGCCGTACGCCTTGCAGGTGGGGTAGCAGCAAGTACAGAGCACAGTACCCACACAGCTGATTAAAAAGTGCCCACAAAATGAGTGAGCAAAGGGCATTTCTGCAGCCTTACGCATTGAAGGTGGGATAGCAGCAAGTGTAGCGCACAGTACCCACACAGCTGATCAAATAGTGCCAAAAAAATGAGTTTGCAAAGGGCATTTCTGCAGCCGTACGCACTGAAGGTGGGGTAGCAGCAAGTACAGAACACAGTACCCACACAGCTGATCAAATAGTGCCAAAAAAATGAGTGAGCAAAGGGCATTTCTGCAGCCGTACGCACTGAAGGTGGGGTAGCAGCAAGTAAAGCGCACAGTACCCACATTTGTTGTCTAAAAGTCAGTCTGAAAAAGTGCCAAAAAAATGAGTGAGCAAAGGGCATTTCTGCAGGCGGCAGGCCAAAATGAGTAAACGCGGACAAGAGAGTGTGTTTCAACACAAGGGATTTAGGGCAACACAAGGCAAGATCTGATGCGTCGTTTTGTAATTGCACACACATACACACACACACACACACACACCCTGTATAACCCTGGAAAATGCGCACGCACACGCTGAAGCAAATCCCATTTGACAAGGCCAGACTTTGTTGATGTTGATGTTGATGTTGATGGGTGCGTTTCAGCCTCCAAACACACAGTGTTTACCAGAACCAGTGTTAAAAAAACCCTACTTATTACTGTATGAAACAGCCCCCTACTTATGATGATAAGACAGCCCCCTAAAACAACCCCCTACTTATTACAATGGAAAACTGCCCCCCAAGCAGCTCCAGAAAAAGAGGGTTTCCTTTCAAAACATTAAAACCCACTCGGAAAACTTACTTGTGCACACAGGCGCAGCATGCACTGTACTTCCTAACACACCATGCGACCCTTTCTACTTGTGCACACAGGCGCAGCATGCACTGTACTCTCCTAACACATCCTAACATATCATGCGACCGTTACTCATTACTCATGCACACAGGCGCAGCATGCGCTGTACTCTCCGAACACACCATGCTACCCGGCAGGAGCAAACTCCACTTCCTTGGGTGTGCCTGTGATGCCATGGGGAGACGTATCTGACCTAGGCTGGGATTTTGGCCAAGGTGTGTACGTTTATATGTGTGTGTGTGTGGGTGTGGGTGTGCCTGTGATGCCATGGAGAGACGTATCTGACCTGGGCTGGGATTTTGGCTAAGGTGTGTATACATGTGTGTGGGTGTGGGTGTGGGTGTGGGTGTGACGCCATGGGGAGACGTATCTGACCTGGGCTGGGATTTTGGCCAAGGTGTGTACGTATATATGTGTGTGGGTGTGGGTGTGGGTGTGGGTGTGGCTGTGACGCCATGGCGAGACGTATCTGACCTGGGCTGGGATTTGGGCCAAGGTGTGTACGTATATATGTGTGTGGGTGTGGGTGTGGGTGTGCCTGAGATGCCATGGGGAGACGTATCTGACCTGGGCTGGGATTTGGGCCAAGGTGTGTGTATTTGCATGTCTGTGTGTGTGCATGTCTGTGTGTGTGTGCATGTCTGTGTGTGTGCATGTCTGTGTGTGTGTGTTTGTGTGTGTGTGTTTATGTGTGTGTGTGTGTGTGTGTGTGTGTGCTGGGTTGGCATGATGGCCGAGATTAGACCATCCGTTTGAGTTTGTTAATTGCGACAAGTACTAAATAGACTCATTTGTAAAAATCACCTTGCACTGCTTGATAGACAGGCTTTAATGCTTGTGCCTTCTTACAGAGTCGGCCCAACCTCTCAAGTGTCCGTACACAGCGCCGCATACGCCTTGATATGTTGGTGTTTTTTTTGCATTCGATTCATGTGCAACTCACACATGCAGATGCCGAGCTGCAGCCAGGCTTGTCGCCAGCAGTTGAGCCCCCGACACCCCCTCTCATAGATCCTTCCCTGTACAGCAGCATGGCCGGCAATAGGAGAGAGGAGGCTCTGAAAGCAATCCAGGCCAGATCTGGCCACTATCCTGTCAGTCCCTCCGACAACAACGCAAGCTTGAGCACCGGCACGAGCTTTGGCACCAGGCAAGCATAACACATAACACAACACCAGTTGTCTGATCACCACTCGAATTAGACACATTAGCAAAGCCAGCAGCTGCAGTTTGGGAGCGTCGTTTTTTGCTAATGATTGCCGACCGTGAATTGTACTTGTAGTGTTGATGTTTGACAAGAACACATGTCGTGTCGTGTTGATGTTTGACCAGTTCACGTGTTGTGTCGTGTTGATGTTTGGCCCAGTACACGTGCTGAGTCTTTATCCCTGGAGCTGTGACTCTACAATTGTAATATCGTAATGCATGATAAAAACGGTAATTAGTTAAAATGGTGACCCTAAACCCTAAACCCTAAACCCTAAACCCCTTCTTCATCCTCTTCTTAGCTCTGACTCTGTCCTTACCCTCACACAGCATCGGCTCCGGCATCACGGCCAGCGTTCCTTACCCTCAGCAGCAAAAGAGCCAGCAGCAGCATAGGCAACAGCAACAGCAGCAGCAAGGCTGGGAGTTCGAGGAGGGTACATTTTACAGTAGTGGCGGGGGCTCTGCGCGCACACTTGGTGAAACTGTGCTGGATGTGGGGGCTCCAAAAAGCCCACCCTCTGCCTTTGAGGGGGGAGATAGGGGTGGAGAGGTTGGGCCTGCTTTGGGCAGTCGGGTGCGGCCAGGCAGCTTCAGCAGGTGTGTGTTTGTGAGTGAGTATGTGTGTGAATGTGTGTGTGTATGGGTGTGTATGTATGGGTGTGAATGAGTGTGTGTGAGTTTGTGTTTGTGTGTGAGTGAGTAAGTGTGTGCGTGTATGGGTGTGAATGTGTGTGTGTGTGTGTGTGCGCGTGAGTGAGTACGTGCATGCATTTTGCTGCCCATACGTCCAAATGGCCTACACCCATAACTGTCTTGTGGTCCACTCAGCGCACATGCAGTCATACACAATTGTGTTGGCAGTGGTTCAATGTGTTTACACATTCTCTGTTCTTCACAAGATGTTTGACTCATCTCTGATTCTGACCACATTTTAATGAATGAACGAATATGGTCTGCCACTCCCAGTAATTTAAGCATGTCAGTTCATCATTTTGACTACTTAAATATATGTATACGTAGGGCTGGCCAACACCATAAATATATATGGTGTATATATGGTATTTGGGCAGGAAAATCACTGGATGCTCGGTCATATACGGTGTATATATATACACTTTTGGCCCCCTATGTACACACGTATCGTGTATTTTGTTTACTTATGCATCATCACACGTAGCACACACAGGAGCGTGGGAGGCAGCAGCGGCAGCCTAGCTCCGCAAAGGTGGGTGGGTATTGTCAAGTTTTACTGGAGCGAATGATGAGGAATTGGTACTTTAGCTACCTGAGCATAAAAGGCGAACGTGTGGCATAAACATTTGTGTGCAAGCCTATGCACTGCGTACTAATTCACCTGCGGGGGAGTGCCTGCTTTTGCTACTGCTGAGCTTAGCTGGAGGGCACTCACAAATGTACTTTACTCAGATAAAGTTTGATGAATCGCTTTTCTATTCCTATCTAAAACTCTGATCTGGCTACTGCACAACTTAAGCCTAAGGGCAGATCCATGCTTCACTTAATACTTCATGTTTGAATGTCCTTTTGACCTTGCACAATTCAAGCGCAGGGGCAGATCCATGCTTCACTTAATACCACATGTTTGAATGTCCTTCTGACCCTGCACAACTTAAGCGCAGGGGAAGTGACTTAGGGGGCAGCAGCTACGACCACTACAGCAGCTTAGCAAGCACACCTCAAGTGAGTTTACTTTTCTCTTGCATCAAGCATTGAAAAAGAAAGGAAGGGACAATACGAAGACAACAATAAACAATCGTGCCCACATAAGGAAAAGGAGTCGCTCTGGTACCGAGTGCTGTAAATCTCCTCCTCCACTTGCTTTGGTGGGGAACACAGCAATTCAGGCCAATGTGTCTTCTTTTTTTTTAATTGATGCAGGGAGTGTTTTGCTGCCTGCGAAGTTTTTTTCTTATTTTTTCTTTCACCACAGAAAAGGAGAATATAATGGGGATCAGAAGGGTTGCAGCCTTCATCAAACATCAAACATCAAATGGAATAAGTTGCATTTTCTCCGCCCAATTCCAGTGATGTCAGTTCCTTTTTAGGCTGACATGAAATTTCATAAACACGAGTTTGCTAGGCACCTCCGGCAAAAACAAACAACGGAAACAATAAACTCGGCAGGACCAGCAGTAAGTTATAATGGCAGTCATCAAGAATGTAGATCCGTTTTCCTGGTAATGTGGATCAGGTGATCTCGGTAATGTGGAGCAGTGTGGATGATCCTGGTAAGGTGATCCTGGGGATGTGAGGTGACCCTGGTTATGTGGAGCAGATGATCCTGATAATGTTGAGCAGTGTGGTCCTAGTGTTTCCTGGTAGTGTGGAGCAGGAGATCAACATAGACCCTGAGATCGTTTTTCCTGGTATTGTGGAGCAGGTGATCAACATAGTGTTTCCTGGTAGTGTTGAGCAGGAGATCAACATAGAGCCTGAGATCGCTTTTCCTGGTATTGTGGAGCAGGTGATCAACATAGTGTTTCCTGGTAGTGTGAAGCAGGAGATCAACATAGAGCCTGAGATCAATAATGCCAGTTGGGTACCTTTGAAAGACAAACTGCCGCATGTTAATCAAGTTTGACAATTTACCTGGCATGGTTGACGCGGAGACAGAGGGAGCAAAACATTGGCTGGTGCTATATCATGCATATTGGAAGGCGAGGAGTCAAAGGGAGGACTGCATTTATTTCCACGTATGTATATACAGAGTTTTCCAAAACCGTATACGCCCACCGTACATGTAGGGTTGGTCAGAACCATATACATACGGTGTACATAGTTACGGTATGTTTGGCAGGGGTTACATGAAATTTTGGACACATATGGCAGTAAATGTACGGTTCTGGCCAACCCTACGTATATGCTCGTACATGTGTGAATTCCCAATTCCCATGCTAACAGTACTGGATTTTATATGATATACATGTATGTTCATGTATGGTTCTGGCCAGCCCTATGCGTGCTGGAAAGGAAAGGGTTTAAATAACTGCATCAGATGTTTCTTGCCCTTTCCCTTGTCTATAACGCGTTTGTGTGTGGCAGTGACAGAGAATGCGTAAAATCAAAGGGACAAACTTCTATACGATGGTCAGAGGGTGACAAATTCATGAACCCACCATCCAACTTTTAAGACCATGCAACTACTTTCCGGAAGGTCTATATAACTAAAAGCATGGTCAGCAGATCTGCAGTAAATGTTGCATGGCTCACTTGCTAGCCACACTTAATGACTAGTGTGGCTTTCAGTGTGACCGTCAGTGTGATTGTCAGTGTGGCTATCCATATGGCTGTCAGTGGCTGTCAGTGGCTGTCAGTTACAGTGATGCTAATACCCAGCACAAACGATTTAGGTAGTAGGATTCTGCACGCACTTCATAGCCCCTCACCACCAAAAGCAAGCCACGTATTGCAGCTAGTTTGTATTATATATGGTGCCCCTACGGACTTGCATGTACACTTGCACATATATTTGCATAAACAGATACAGTTGCAGCTACACGATGCTCCTGTGGAATTGCATGTACAGGCCACTCGGGCAGCAGGCTCCTTCCAGCGCCAGAGGATGGCAGCCAGCCTCGGACACACTCCATTATCTCCCTCCTATGACGGTCAGCCAATTAGCAGGCGCCTGGTTGCTAGCGCGGGGGGCACTCCAACGTTGTCTGGAGTCGTCCCTTCTTCCTCCTTTTCTAGCTCGCCCTGGCAGCACAGTAGCCAGTCCTTGGGCATCATGGCAGGTGTGCAGGAAGGGTTGCTGTTCATCTTGAACAGGCACAAGCAGCGCTGCTTGGAGGTTTCACATTGTGGAGCAAGAAGATGTTGGAGGTTTCACATGTTAAAGTAAGAAAAGAGAGAGGGAGAGAGAGGGGGAGAGAGAGGGGGAGAGAGAAAGAGAGAGAGAGAGAGAGAGAGAGAGAGAGAGAGAGAGACAATCAAGGAAGCCTTGAGAGAGCGAGGTGTACAGCTAAAACAACCACACAACGTACTCGTACAACAGATGCTGTGCTTTGTGAGGACCTATTTATGCAAAGCATTTGCTTGATGGCTTTCCTTCTGTCGCAAAGTGGCGCAACATTCCAGCGCACGCATGATTTTGCCTCCTTGCTACACAGCTCTCTCCACTTTACGCACCATCACATTTCTCCCAATGCACTAACACACCTCTCTCCCAACGCACCATCACACTTCTCCCAATGCATTAACACACCTCTCTCCCAACGCACCATCTTACCTTTCCACCTCACACACCATGACACCTCTCTCCCGTCACACCTCTCTCCCGTTACACCTCTCTCCCATCACACCTCTCTCCCATCGCACCTCTCTCCCATCACACCTCTCCCATCACACCTCTCCCAACTTCCCCCATCTCCACACCCCTCTCCCATCAAACCTTTCCAATCACACCTTTCCCAACCTCTCACCGCAGACACTGGCAGCAACAGCACGGAGGACAACAGACAGCAGCCATCAATGGCAGCCCGTCACTTGGACTTCGGACTTACCGCCTCCCACGAACCCCCCACCCTCCCCAACCCCAACCCCCTACCCGATCTACCATCCGAGCTGGAAGAGTCTCCTACCCCCTCTGAAGCAAGCGTCGTGCTACAGTCTATCACTACAGACACTGCTCCTGAGATTCCTGCTGCGGCGGCAGCTCCTGCTGCAGCAACGGTGACAGCAGCTGTCACGGCAGCAGCCGTGGGGGTAGGGAAGGCAGCAGGTGTGCGTGATTGCTGCGCGTGTATTCAATTTGTGACGTCAACGGTAGCAATCACGACAGTTGTCGTTGCAGTGGGTTTAGTGCAGTGGTTGTGGTGGGGGAGTAGCAGGTGCTTGTGTTTGTGTGGTGTGTGTGTGCGTGCGTGCGTGTGCTGTGGGTGTATCTAATTTGTGACATATACAGCAGCAATTAAATCACGCTAGTGATCATTGCAGTGGGTTGGATGCAGTGGGGCTGTTGAAGGCAGGCGGGATGGGTTGCCAGTGCTGGTCTGTATTACAATTGTAGCATTTACGGCGGCAATGGCGAAAACTCTAGAAGGGGAAGATGCATGCACACTTTGTCATTAGCATCGGTGTTTGTAAAATGCTTAGATAAAAAGGGCTAGAATGAGTGCCAAAGAGGGTTATGTGTGTGTATCATAAGATGAATAATCATAATAAGGGCTAGAATGAGTGCCAAAGAGAGTGGTGCGTGTGTATCATAAGGTGCTTAGATAACAAGGGCTAGAATGAGTGCCAAAGAGAGTGATGCGTGTGTATTATAAGATGAATAATCATAAGTAAAATATGAAAATATGTGAAAGGGAAACAGGGATTTCCACAGGGTTTTCCTTGTCATCCCTGTCCAGATCGTTGAGTACATTGTGGGATGGACAGGGTGTTGCTTTGTCTGGGCTCGCTGTTGACAAATGAAGGGCACACAGTGACTGCCTTAACATCCTTAAATTCCAAAAGAGCATTAGAAATCGAGAAAAGTGTCGCTGAGCTACTAGTTGTCTTCATAGAGAAAAACAAGGACACACACACACAAACAGAGAGAGCTTGCTCATTGATAGAACCTCTTTGTTGTTGCTCGGCAAAGACGCAACAGACCTTCACCTGCAGCATCTATTTACATAACTGCATCTAGTTACACATAACTGCATCTAGTTACATAACTGCATCTAGTTACATAACTGCATCTAATTACGTAACCGCATCTAGTTACATAACTGCATCTAGTTACACATAACTGCATCTAGTCACACATAACTGCATCTAGTTACATAACCGCATCTAGTTTCATAACTGCATCTAGTTACACATAACTGCATCTAGTTACATAACTGCATCTAGTTACATAACTGCATCTAGTTACGTAACCGCATCTAGTTACATAACCGCATCTAGTTACATAACCGCATCTAGTTACACATAACTGCATCTAGTTTCATAACTGCATCTAATTACGTAACCGCATCTAGTTACATAACTGCATCTAGTTACACATAACTGCATCTAGTTACATAACCGCTTCTAGTTTCATAACTGCATCTAGTTACACATAACTGCATCTAGTTACATAACCGCATCTAGTTACATAACTGCAACTGATCTGTGCCCAATCACCTTCCAATCACTGACTGCTTGGCAGGGGAAGTGACAGAGGAAGAGTCAGAAGCTCCGTCACCTGCCGTGGCTAGTGCTGCAAGGGCTGTTGTGCCTGAAGGGGATATAGCCACGGCTGGCGGCCTTGCTGCAGGTAAATATTCGATCAAATATGATTTCATGATTCAGTAGGCCTTGTCCTGTGGCCTTGCAGCTAGATAATGCGATTGTTTTAAGTAGCGTGCCATCTGGCTGTGTTCTTTGGGAAAGTTATGTTACAAACCGTGGGGTCATGGTTATATTTAGATAAATAGCTAAACTTGAACTGGGAAATGAAGTGCGGTTGAAAGCAGCATGTTGCGACAAAGTGTGCTTGCAATAGTTTATGAACTGTATTCTTCTGATAGTCTGGAAACCCTTATGCTGTGTGCAGATGTTGCAGCCTCGGCGCAAGATTTGTCAGCAATCATAGAAGCAGAGGGGGAGGCAGCTAGCAAAGCAGCAGCGGCAGCAGCAGTGGCAGTGGCAGCAGAGAGCGGGAGGAAAGGGAAGGGCAACTCAGGTATGTGTACTCAGGTATGTGTACATGGTAGAGGGATGCGTACTCAGGTATGTGTACTCAGGTATGTGTACTCAGGTTTGCGTACATGGTAGAGGGATGCGTACTCAGGTATGTGTACTCACGTATGTGTACTCAGGTATGTGTACTCAGGTATGTGTACTCAGGTATGTGTACTCAGGTATGTGTACTCAGGTATGTGTACATGGTAGAGGGATGCGTACACAGGTATGTATACTCAGGTATGTGTACTCAGGTATGTATACTCAGGTATGTGTACGTGGTAGAGGGATGCGTTTGCTGCACACGCGACATATGCTCTATTATCTGTGCACTCAAACAGATCGACACGGCGCATCTGTGCTGCTACTTGCAGCACTCAGCTGGCTCTAGGGTATTGTGCTCTCACAGTACTAAATTCCAATGAGATGGTGTCGTGCTGGAACATGTTGAGATATTTAGGTCGGAGCTGTCTCAGATCGGTGGCTCTGCTGGTGTCTGGCGGTGCTGCTGGGCTGCTCCCAGTCTTTCCCAGTTGCCCCCTGCCACTACGAGGGACCCACCCCCCTTCATTAATCTAATTTTGTGCTATCATAACATTCATTATGAATCAGCCCAGGGTTGTTGGCTCTGCTGGTGGCTGGTGATACTGCTTCCAGCCCCCCTAAAATTTGGCCCTGCCACTCCAAATAACCCGCCTACGCCGCTTTGGAACCATAGGACACAAAGTGCCCAAGGCTTTTGCATTGCTGGAGAGACTGAGGGCCTCTTATTTTGTTTTTGACCATCTTATATAACACACACACACAGACACACACACACACACACACACGCACACACACACACACACGCACACACACACACACACACACGCACACACACGCACACACACGCACACACACACACACACACACACACACACACACACACACACACACACACACACACACACACACACACACACACACACACAAAATAAATCACACTTATCAAGCTCGGGCAATGCCAAGTAGCTTAGCGGAAATATGGATGCTTGCGTGCACACGTGCACACATGTCAGCAAGCATGCATCACTTGCATACCACGTTTTTTTACATCCTACACACAGACGCAACGCCACTAGAACCTGGAGAGGCTTCTCAGGCGCAGGAAGGTAGGGTCATAAATAGGTGTGTGAGAGGCAGGTTGAGTAAGACATGCTGACGAGGCAAAGCACAGGTTTGAGGAAGACATGTCGAGGTGCAGTATTAAAAGATTCGACATTTAAGCTTGCAACCTTGAGGGGGTGGGCATTTGTTTTGGTGAAGCTCGAGCTTGTTTGATCATTGATCATCATTTTACTAGTGACATGCACACCAATGATTGCACTTAGATTTTGCTTCAGAGGGTGGCAGTGCATTGTACGTTCAGCATTACCAGGTTTCACCTGATTGGTAAGCAGAAGGTGTCATTATAAGGTCATCTAAATGGCTTTAAGGGACTTGTAATAAAGTGGCTTGTAATAATATATAAAGCGACTTGTAAATACAATGCCTAAAATATCTTAAGGCAGGCAAGTTCGCTGAACTACGCAAGCATCTTAATAAAAGGGAAGGCGCTCCTTTTTTTAAGCGGCATCGTTCTTGATGTAGGCTGTATTAATCGCTACCGAGCTTGTATTGATCGCTGTCAAGCTTGATCACCTGTATTGGTTGCTACCAAGCTTGAATTGATCGCTACCAAGCTTGATCACCTGTATTGGTCGCTACCAAGCTTGTATTGGTCGCTACCAAGCTTAATTACCTGTATTGGTCGCTACCAAGCTTGTATTGGTCGCTGTTAAGCTTCATCACTTGTATTGGTCGCTACCAAGCCTGATCACCTGTATTGGTCGCTACCAAGCTTGTATTGGTCGCTACCAAGCTTGATCACCTGTATTAGTCGCTACCAAGCCTGATCACCTGTATTGGTTGCTACCAAGCTTGATCACCTTGTCGGCCACCAATTCCCCTTTTGTGCTTTGCAGATTTGTTGACCAAAGCCTTTTAAACACGTGGTGCTTCATTTCTGCTTTGCAGATCTGCTCATCAAAGCCTTGCAGGAGTACGCCGATTGACGTCTTAACCCAGTCAGTTGTTTCAGTATAATAAGCAGGAGCGCGCGAGAACATAGAGTCCAGGAAGGGGTTTGGTACTTACAATTTGAATTTGCAGCCCCGTGCCGTTCTATCTGCGCATGATACTGCTAGTAGCAGTTCTAATTTGAACGCACCTAATAGCAATTTATTCAGGATGCGCTTAATAGTAGAGTTATGCCGTGCTCTTTTTGTAATTGCGAGTCCTTGTCCATTAATTGTATACCTAGGCATGCTAAAAACATGTTTGCGCCATTTGATTTTACCCATCTCCGATTCACAAGCAGGTTCGCTTCTAACTTGTATTTTTGGAAGATACGTCTCTTATATGATATATTAGTTCCAACGAACGTTTGCCTGGCTGCTCATATTCATAATTGCCAATAATTGGTGCTGCTTCTGCTTAACTTTCTTTGTGTTGCAGTTTGCTTATTTGTGTTTTTCAAGGCATGCCTTCCACTTTTTGCTGCCCTTGCTTCTCATTACCTTTCAGTTCAGCTTTTCGCCGTTGATGCTCAAGTTTAGTTTGTACTATTTGCGCGCAAATGCAACACGTACATAACAGTGCATGATTTTTTGTGTACCAGGTAGTGGAAGCTATAACTGACGTTTTTTTTGCCAAACATCTGTTTGTTGCAGTGTAATGTGCCACAGCACAGGCAGTTTGTTTCAGGCACGTGGACCTCAGTAATGCCATGGCGTTTAAGATTATAAATCAACTCGGACAAGAGTTGTATGTGAAACCCTTGTAACACAATAGACAGAATTTTAAACACCTCCCGACCTACTGCCAAAAAGCATGGTGTAAAAGAAGAGGAGGGAATAAAGAACGCGGAATGCGATAAGAAAGTTGCCTGACACGACAAGTCATGGTGCAAGCTTAAGCCTGGTTTGCTTGTGATCTGTCTGAGATCCACGTGATCTCCATTCTGTAATCTTTGCCAGGCCCGCTAAAGATGGCCAGGCTAAAGATTGACCAAGGCCCGCTATTTATAGACACACAGATCATGATATAGACACACAGATCATGATGTTTATAGACACACGCACTGATCAGTGGAGGTAAGCAAGAGCAAGAATAAGAGACTAGCAAAACAACGGCAAGATGCATCTAAGATAAGAAGCAAGTAATAGGCACCAGAATCCTGCCAACCTCAACAGCAAGCACAAACATTCATTTATATACACGACAAGGTCGGCAGCACAAAGCAGCAAGAGCTTAGAGAAGCAGTGTTGTGTATCTCTGCATTTGGGTGGTGCAGAACACAAAACATCCTTTCCCACTAATCCATGCCGGCAGTGCTACATATCATACTAGCTATGTGTATCCGTGTTCTTTCCTAAGCAGCAATGAAGGAGGCGCAGCAATTCTCACTCCATATTCTTCTCCATGACTTGTGTGCCACAGCAGTGCGCATTTACCTACTAACCAGCGCTTGAGTTAAGTGCGTCGCTCAGTACTGGCTTTTGTGTCCAAAGCATCCAATGGCAAAAAAACAAACTTGCAGCACACATCTTTTCGAGGAATGAAAAGGGAAGGGGGTGTGCAATAGGTAAACAGGTAGTAGGTCCATAGCTTAATTGACAAACCCATAGTATAGGATGTCTAACAAGTAATAGGATGTCCAATAGTCACAACCCCATAGTAATAGGATGTCTAAAAATAACAAACCCATAGTAATAAGATGTCTAATAAGTAATAGGATGTCTAATAAGCAAACAAGTAGTAGACCCATAGCTTAATAGGCAAACTTTTGAAGCTTTTCCAGCGTCTAAACGACAGCGATGTAACCTTACCTTACCTTTTCCAGCGTCTACACAATCACCTGCTTGAACCTCCTTTCAGCTGAATCTCATTAAACCTCCTTTCAACTGAATCCCCTATTTAAGCATTTGGAACCAGCTGAGCCATTTGCTGCTGCCTAGCTTGTGGTGCCGTTTAAACCAAAACAATAACTTTAATTTTTCCTTCATAAACAAATTGCTTATTATCAGCAGTCGCACTTCTTGACTACAGGCCTTTTTTCTTGTTAACCTTGCAAACCTAGTAAGTGGTGCAAGCAGAAAGCCAGTTTAGATAACTGTTTGGGTTTTGTAAACCTAGTCAGTGGTGCAAGCAGAAAGCCATTTTAGATAACTGTTTGGGTAAGTGGGAGGTTATAGCTCAATTAACCCGACAAATTACAAACAAGCTTCAAACAATTGCCGAATCTGCCCTGCAGCTACTTGTCGAAAGTGCAAGATAAAACACGTAACACCAGGTTAAAACTGTAGCAATGTGTGCATTGAAGCAAGGCAGCACCGCTGAGTACTCCTCTCAATTTTGAGGAGGAGAGGAGAACAAACACACACACGAACAAGAGGACGCGGCACAATGACACACGATAGCATGAGGCATTTTTCCAGGGTCGAGAGGAGTGCACGCTGCGTAACCTCTGCCCAATTGAATGGCCTCATCACAGAAGAGGAAGTGTATGTAAGAGGAAAGACAAGACAGTGCACGCAGGTAGTATCAGCACCACTGGCTTGAACTAGGAAAGGATGCACGCAAGGGGTAGCCACACTTCTGGTATCGATTAAGGAGCGGGTGACCACCGCTACCTCCAAGCATCAGGGCCCTTACCCTTATTGTGCTAGCTGTGTTGCATTGCTGTCGGCGGGGTCTATTCTCCCAACCATCCTCGGCTACATCACACCTATTTTTACCACTCCCAGTCAACCATCGGCTACATCCATCGGCTAATCCATCGGCTACATCACACCTAATTTTATCACCATAACCACCACCATCCACCACCATCTATCGCCTACATCACACCTATTGTTATCACCATAACCACCACCATCCACCATCATCTATCACCATCCACCATCACTCAATATCCACCACCATCTATCGGCTGCATCACACTTATTTTTTACCACTCCCACAGTCAACCACACATGTACACAGCCTCGTCAGGGCTCCCCCTGACGGGCGAAGCGGTCGCTCATTCATTTCTCTGCGCCTTTAGCCTTGCAGCATTTGCCTCTATCACGAGCTCTGGGAAACTGCTGGGGGACCACATCCCTTGGATGCTGGGGTTGCGAGACAGGTGACGTTTTCCAATGACCTTGTCTTGCTGTGCACGGGAGTGAAGGTGCAACAGTTGTGTACGGTTAAAATGCATGTGTATATTATACAATATAACATGTGCTGTATTCCCCTTCCGCGCGCACACACGCATGTACTTGTAGGTTTGTAGCGCTTGTAAGTTTGTAGTGCCCCCCTTCCACATGCATACGAGTGGATGTGTGTGTGTGGAAGAGAATCACCATAACGCTTGTTACAAACCCCCTTCCGTATGCATGCATCATGCATGCGAATGAGAGTGAGAGTGTGGGTATGTGAGTATGCAAAACAAGTATGTACTACGCATATATTCTTAGGCCTGTAGTGCGCCCCTTCTGCGCACGGCATTATGACATGTATTCCATGTCTCCTTAATATGCGACGACGTTTGCCCCCACGCACGGAGTAATAACAGCATGTATCTACGAACTTCACCATGTGATGTTTGTCAGTTGCTCAAGCTTCAGAAATAATTTGAACCACATGCACACTTATATGTGATATTGACAGGGCGCCGAGAAATCAGTATCACCGTTAATATCTGGAGTCAGGGACGTCACGGGGGAGTAGCAACGGCACATGCTTTTCAGAAAAGTAAAACTACGCAGGCAGTGAAAATTACTCCCATATTGATTAAAGATAAAAGAGCAGAAAACCACTATGGCACCGAGCACCGTAAAACCTCCTTTACCAGTAGACCAAAATTGCTTAGTGAGAGAGGTCCAACAGAAACCAGAAGGAAAGATGATATGCTGTTAAAGCTATTTCAAGCTTTATCATACAAGGAGTGTTCCTTAATACCATTGCCAACGGGAGGATCTTCCGAATCGTATGCTTGTGTGTAGGTTGCAGAAAAGCCTACCTGCCCTCGGCCGTGCGAGTCCTTCAGCCAGTTGATAGCAGTGTGGATTTGTGCGGGCTGGTAATTCTTGACACAGACAGATTTCCGCCGTCCGTTGCCTGAATAGTGGAATGTGTTGAGAACTGCTTTGAGTCCAACGTTGGGGTTGCGTACTGAGTAAACTCATGCGTTATGTTTTCAAATGCGTGTGCGTGCGTGCTGTGTGCGTGTGCCTGCTTGCATGCATGCATGTGTGTATATATGTGCATATATGATATGTGCATATGTGTGCATATATGTGCATATATGATATGTTATCAAATGCGTGTCGTGTGCGTGTGCGTGTTGTGTGCGTGTGCCTGCTTGCATGCATGCGTGCATGTGTGCATATGCTTGTGTATGTGCGTGTGTGAACTTGTGTGCGTGCGTGCATGTGCGTATGTGTGTGTGTATGCGTCTTTGTGTGTTTGTGTGCGTGTGTATTGTGTGTGCGCGCATCCTGTTGTGTGCAATTACATGCATGCACTCACGGTACGAGGCGAAGAGGTGTGGATGGGTGGCTGGGCTGCCCACTCCAGTACAACTCAAATTCATCTGTGGGTTCTCCGCTTGCAGCAGTGGAACGGTGGTCTCTATGTACGCCCTGTTTGTGTGTGTGCATGTGTGTATGTGTGTGTGCTTGTCTTTGTGTGTGTTCTTGTCATTGTGTGTGTGCGTGTGAGTGTGATTGTGTGTTTGGGGTGTGTGTAAATATATGGGTGTATGCGTGTGCGTGCGAGTGTGTGTGTGTGTGTGTGCGTGTTTTGTGTGTGTGTGTGTGTGTGTGTAGTGTGTGTGTGTGCGTGTGAGTGTGTTTGTGTGTGTGTGTTCGTGTGTGTGTGTATGCGTGTGTGCGTGCGTGCGTGTGTTGTGTGTGTGTGTGTGTGTGTGTGTGTGTGTGTGTGTGTGT
>Ga0307968_1000676_pt1 | contig 25521 bp, 33 predicted proteins | sample OrgLakmetagen650_FD_201834 | JGI IMG/M metagenome (GOLD analysis project Ga0307968, IMG submission 201834) | Saline water microbial communities from Organic Lake, Antarctica - #650 | ecosystem: Environmental > Aquatic > Non-marine Saline and Alkaline > Saline | place: Antarctica: Organic Lake...
CCTGTCAGGCAAAAATCCCTGTGCGGGGTTGGTGTAAATTAAATATTTCCAGGGTGCGGGGTTGATGCGGGAGTGTGAAACTAAAATATTTTTTTGGGGCTGCGGACTGAACCCAAGTCTGTACGGTGTACTATATATGGTTCTGGCCGACTCTAGGCATTGCAGAGTGGCCATAGGCCTACAAGCCTCATCCGTACGTAGGATAGCCCATAACCGTGCATAGCTGACTGTACATACATAACTACATAACCCCTTCCCTTACAATACCATGTAAATGTCGAATCTATGTTATGGCTCCGGGCAACCCCAACCATACATACCCTGGCACCAAAAACGACAACATTCTTCCCTTAGGCACCAAGCGGTGATGCAACCAAGAAAAGGGTTATAGCCATATGGCCGTGTATGTCACCATACAAGTAGGTATCCCCATCCTTTAGCGGAAGATAAAGTGTAAGCAATGCATTCATTTATGGCTCTGGCCGACCCTCTGGCAAGGACACTGGCATCATCGCAACATTCCTCCTGCAGGCAACAAGCGGTAATACGGTGTTTCAAGGGGCGGAGCCTGCAAGCCACTCCGACACTTCTGCCACCACTGCTGCTACCCTGCACCCTCCTCATTCCCAACAACAAGGCCCCAGCACGTCAGGAGGGGAGGGAGGGGCTACCACCTCCTTGCTGGCTGAGCACATCCAGGGGGACATGGGCCGGCAGCAAGGTGGGGCTGAAGGCGTGCGTGTTTGTGCGAGCTTATGTGTGTTTGTACATGTGTGTGCCTGCATGTGTATGTGTGTATACTTGTTTCTTTCCATAAATTTTTGTGTGAGTGCAGCGTGCTTGCTGACTAGTATTAAGCCTGCTTTACTGCCGATTTGGTCGTAGAAGATGGGCTTGGAGCTAAGTACAATCTCATTTTAGAAGTTGTGGCTGGTTAGTCCATGACCCATGATAGAAGCAGCTCCCTTGTCCATGTATCGCAAAATCAGACCAAACACAGCTCAGGCTTAACAAAATGAAGACCACGCAGCATGCCTCCTGCAAAAGGAAGGCCTTGATGCAGACTGGTTCTGCATTCAGCAAAGAAACAGGCGGCAGACGTAATGAGGATGGCATGATCTTTCCTTAGAAACGAATGTCGTGCGCTTGTTGCTCATGAGCTCATTAGTATAGGGAGGCTGCCCAGCGGAATAACTGGGAGGGTTTCACAAATTTGACCATTACAACTGTGTTATTTAGTTGTGGGGGTTTCACAGGTTTGACCATTTTAATTGTGATAATAATAATTTGTGAGGGTTTCACAGATTTGACCATTATAATTGTGATATTAGGTGTGAGGGTTTCACAGATTTGACCATTATAATAGTCTGGCCGGCATCACACGTCACAGCAACACGAGCAGGGACTCACGAGCAGGAACATTAATGGCTTTCCTGGCATACTAGATCAATCTTTGGCCCCTCTGATCTGTACCATGCTCACTCGTGCACCATGCACACTGTTGTACCATGCACACTTATATAAACACACCCGTGCACCATGCACACTACTGCCCATGCACACTCGTGCCCATGCTCGCTCGTGTCATCATTCATGCCAGCAGAGTCACCTGAGCAAGTGGGCGTGGTCAAGACCTACGAGCGGCCTTGGCGGCAGCATATGGGAAAACAAAAGGAAGCCCCCCCTTCCCAACCACAGCGCCCCCCACGTGCCCCTGACCCTGAAGTACAGGTAAGGAAAGTGTGTACGTATTCGTGTTGTATTCAAATGCTTGTGAACTTACCTATCGTCTAGCAGAAGCATCATGAATCATGAATGTGTGTATGTGTAGGCGTATGCACGTGTGTGTGAAATGTGAGATGGGGTGAGCAGCCTATAGTGCTTTCAACTTTCATTGTTTTGCGTGCGTGTCCTTTGCGCATTGCAGCAGGCATTCCCCCATTACTTATTACAGAGTTGCTTTTGAGTTGTAGGCAAGCATGTTTCTCATCCATGCCCAATGTGAGTGTAGCCTTCACACTAAAAGACCTTGCTCAAAAGCGCAGCCAAACCTGCTGCATATGATCAAACATACAACATTGCATAACTCTCTTACTCATCGTGCAGTGGTATGTCGCTTCAAACATGGCAAAAGCGCGTAATCTGCGACATGCAGGCAAACATTCATGCAATGCTCCGTGACTGTCTTCTGAACTGCAGAAATACATCGCTCAGAAGCGCAGCGAGAACATGAAAGCCGCACACGAGTCCAGGGAGCAGGCAGAGGCTGCTCACAAAAGGCCCTTGAGTATGCGCAAGCTGACATCAGAAACCTCACGGAAGGCAAGTGAAGGCAATGGAAGTTCGTGCTGATGGCAACTACCATACTTTATTCAGCTACCGTACGTTATTCAGCTACCATGCTTTATTCAGGTGGGTGCAGTGGGTGCTTAGAATGCCCCTGATGCCGACCACCGTGCCTATTTCTTTGGCATGTGATGCCACTCAAAAGCAATACACGTTTCCCTGCATTGCAGGGTGCGCGCAAGCATGCCCTTGATGCCGACCACCTCCCCCCCCCCCCTCCTCGTGCTCCCTGGGTGGAAGTCACCGCCGATGACTCCGAAGATGAAGGGCCCCCTCCACCTCGAACCTCACAAGCAAAAAGAGCTGCTCTGGCCGCAAGCGAAGGCAGCAGTGCTGCACGTGGGCGCCTCGCGGCGGCGGCAGCTAAGGCACGGGTGCGTGGGGGGCGCTAGGTGGCTGTGACTTTTTGTGGTGTACGGTGGTATTACATGCTGGGTGCTTGCTTTCGTTTAACTGAAAAAGCAGGCGGTGTGAGTAGGATCGGCCAGAACCGTACATATACACCGTCTATGACCGTAAATTTGGTGATTTCCCTGCCCAAAATACCGTGTAAACACTGAATATGTACGTGGTTCTGGCCAACCCTAGGTGTGAGGAATCAATCTGGGGCGGGGTCGGTGCTCAGGAAATGGGTCGGTTGGATGCACAACTATCAACTAACCTTTTTGAGTATGAAGCAGGGGTGTCGTCAGCGGCTTGTTCTAGGACGGGTATGGTATTTGATAGTGCTGTTAATTTACTGTTAACAATATGATACTGTCACAGAAAGAAGGCAAAGTGCAAGTGTATTGGGCTGCGTGGTTGTGCTTGCCTGATGTGCACAAATGGTCGCCCCTGTCTAGTGCTTGGAACGATCATGCATTCTTCACTGCCATTCCACCTGTAGACCTCTTTAACATGTTTTTCTTTTCTACTTGTTGCGCAGGCGTCTTCACCGCCCAAGCAGCAGCAGCAGCAGCAGCAGCAACCGCCAGTTGACCTGGCAGCAAGGCGCGCCAGTGCTGTGGAGTATGCTGCAAAGCTGAGGGCACGGCTGGCAAGCCAGCAGAAGGCAGAGCAGCGCGCTTCCAGGTGCATGTGTGTGTGTGCGTGCTTCCAGGTGTAGGTGTGTGTGTGTACCTGCCTGTTTTACAGGTGCTTTGACATTGAGCGGTTGCAACCAGAAACGTGCAATTGTAAAGTTCAAGTTTGCTAGAAGGCAATTTGATCCAGATAAAGACCAGGCCAGCAACTGTTCATGATAAGGCACATTTTCTATTTCTCTGGAATTGTGTGTTGCATAATTAGGAACAAAACTCAGCCTAGGCATTTCCGTTTTCCTTAATGTGAGGACTGGTCTCTTGCTGCCTGCATCGTTTTTTCTCCAGTTACAAGTCATCATCTAGGTAGGCGCGATGACCTCGTAGCAAAGCCCTCTGCAAAACCTGCAGTTTGGTGGCAGATATCAGATATCATATGAGCACAAGGCCAAGCAGGGGAGGTCTCTTAGGGAAGAGAAAGGAATACCGCAGACCGTGATAACCTTGTAGCAGCCCCCTACGCCTGCGGTTGGGCTGTAGATCTTACGAGGACAAGGTCATGCAGGAGGGGTGTCTTCACGATAACATAATACAGACTATCATCACCTAAAAAGAATGTCCTGAACGACACTGCACTATGCTTAGGTAGCACTTTGGTGCAGGGCTTGTGCACACAAGGCGTTTGATTGACGTGTTGATGCAGGGCTCACGCACACAAGGCCAAGCCGAGACCGCTCGACGCTGACTCAGTGGCGGTGGCAAATCGCATGGGCAACCCCCTCAGCCTGGCTGGCAGAGCTGGCAAGAAGCGGCGCAGCAGCAAAGCAGCAGCAGGTGCACCTTTTGTGTGCCCTGTGTAAAACTCTGCTTGAAATGACACAATGACATACTCTGCTGGAAATGAGGTGTCACACTCCAAATTCCCTTGATGGTGTACAAGTCTGTCTGTGTGCTGTTTGATGCCTGGAAACTCACACGTGCATATTAAAGGCAGATAAGCTACTGCTTTATCCTAACACCACTGCTCCCTGTCTTCACAGACATATAAGCGTGCGCACAAATACGCACACACACTCACAAACACACACACACACACACACACACACACACACACACACACACGCGCACCTGCACCCCCCCACACACTCACACACCCATACACACACTAACACAGGTGGTCATGCCAGCATGAGCGACTCTGAGCCTGACAAAACTTCCCAACCCATTCTAGGCCCCGACAGCAAGCAGGCTGCTGCTCTGGAGGCTGTTCACACCTTAGCCATGAATCTGCAGGTGCGTGTGTTGTGTGTGTGTGTATTGTGTGTGTATTTATGTGTGTGTACGTACATGTGCAATTAAGCCACTGAATGAGGCTGTTCGCACCTTAGCCATGAATCTGCAGGTGCGTGCGTGTGTGTGTATTCATGTGTGTGTACACACATGTGCAATTAAGCCACTGAACGAGGCTGTTCACACCTTAGCCATGCATCTGCAGGTGTGTGTGTTGTGTGTGTGTGTATTTATGTGTGTTTACATACATGTGCAATTAAGCCACTGAACGAGGCTGTTCACACCTTAGCCATGCATCTGCAGGTGCGTGTGTTGTGTGTGTGTGTTGTGTGTGTGTATTTATGTGTGTGTACGTACATGTGCAATTAAGCCACTGAATGAGGCTGTTCGCACCTTAGCCATGAATCTGCAGGTGCGTGCGTGTGTGTGTATTCATGTGTGTGTGTGCGTACATGTGCAATCAAGCCACAGAACGAGGCTGTTCGCACCTTAGCCATGAATCTGCAGGTGTGCGTGTGTGTTGTGTGTGTGTATTTATGTGTATTTACATACATGTGCAATTAAGCCACTGAACGAGGCTGTACACACCTTAGCCATGCATCTGCAGGTGCGTGTGTGTTGTGCGTGCATTTGTGTTTGTGTGTACATACATGTGCAATTAAGCCACTGAATTCATGAATGTGGCGCTTTTATACCATATCTCTTCACCTTTTCATCTTTTAAATCCACAGCTAATACTATGGTGGGTGACCTGCACAAATATATGTCCTTCATCCGCAGGCCCGTGTCGATAATCTTGGACACCAACACCCTCACCCTGCCGCCAGCCACCCACCCGCCGCCGCTGCTGCGGCAGCTGCCGCTGCTATTGCTACCGCAGCTGTGGCTGCACCACAGGGCGCCTCTCAGCCACCACAACACCAGCAGCAGGACCCGCACCAGCTTCGGCTGCAGCAGCAGCAGCAGCAGCAGCAGGAGGTGTTTTTGCGCAGCATGGGGTGGCCTATGCCACAGCAGCAGGTGGGTTTGATTTTGTGCAGCATGGGGTGGTGGCCACTGCCACAGCAGCAGGTGGGTTCGTTTTTGTGCAGCATGGGGTGGTGGCCTATGCCACAGCAGCAGGTGGGTTCGTTTTTGTGCAGCATGGGGTGGTGGCCACTGCCACAGCAGCAGGTGGGTTCGTTTTTGTGCAGCATGGGGTGGTGGCCTATGCCACAGCAGCAGATGGGTGATGGGTAGAAAGAAATCTTGTGAAGTTGTGAGATAGCAGGTGAACCATTTTCTCACATTTGGTGCCTGAAAATGATCTGTCTAGAACTGAATTGTGTGAGCACGCACACACACACACATACATACACACACAAAACCTGTCACACATCTACACTGCACTGCAGGCGCTTGCGGGCAGCAGCAACGACTGCACAGGGCAAAAAGGCACTGGAAATGCTCCATTGAGCAGGGGCCATTTTGGGCAGGAAGCGTGGGGAGCCCTGCGGCATGAGCAGCAACAGCAACAACAGCAACGACAGCAACGACAGCAACAACAGCAACAGCAGCAGCAGCAGCTTCAGGTAAGAGTACAGTGTGCGACATAGCAATGTTGTAGGCCATAGTGTGCGATATAGCAATGTTGTAGGCCATAGGACCCTTGTTGGTGTCTTTGTGGCAGTGATCTTTCAGGAAAAAGTACAGTGTGCGATATAGCAATGTTGTAGGCCATATGACCCTTGTTGGTGTCTTTGTGGCAGTGATCTGAGGAGTCTGAGGTGTGAGAGGTGTCTGAGGGAGAGGTGTCTGAGGTGTCCGTTATGTCTGAGGTGTGAGAGGTGTCTGACAGATGATGTGTCTGAGGTGTGTCATATGATCGACTCAATGTGAGAAAAAAGGTTCATATCTGATAGACTCATCGGATAATAAGTCTGTGCCATATGATGTGTCTGAGGTGTGAAAGGTGTCTGAGGTGTGAGCAGCAGCAGTTGCAGCAGACATGCATTTGACGGTTTTAAGCCATTGGCAGTTTCAAGCAAATCGTTCTCAGTCATTATTAGGGCAGTGGTCGATTTGTGTACTTGCATGTAGGCACAATACACAGGTTGCGTTGTATAAGTTTATGGATTGGTAATAGTAATAAGGTGCAGCCACCTTCTGAATCGCTGTTCAATACATTTTTTAGCCAGCTATTATGTTAGTACTAGTTAACGCTCATGCAAAATCCGCACAAATTACACACACACACACACACTGCAGCAGCCAAAGCAGGCTTGGGCCCCTTCCCCTGAACTGGACGATCCTATGGGTGAGGACGGCACAGAGCAAGACCAACAGCAGGCGCAGCACCAGCGACAGTACCAACAGTACCAGCAGCAGCAACAACAGCAACAGCAGCAACAGCAGTGGCACCAGCAGCGACAGGACCAACACCAGCAGCAGCAGCAACAGCAGCAGCAACAACAACACCAGCAGCAGCTGCCGCAGCAAGTGTCTGTGGCACCTAAGCAGCAACAAGGGGATGCCTCCAGCGGGGACGAATCCCTTGAGACAGAAAGGCAGCAGCTGCGGCAGCTGCAGGCGCAGGTGGAGCACGCAAAGCGTGAGGCAGGGCTGCCACCAAACGTGGCTCCGATACCATCTCGACCCGCACGCCCAGCCTCCGCTGGTGCAGGAGCCACGGATGCCAGCCCAGAAAAGGCGCACGTGAAGAAGCAGCGGCTGTCATGTGATGATATTGGGGTGGCCGTGCAGGTGTGTTGGTGGGGAGGGATCGAGGAATCGAAGAGGTGCGCGTGAGAAAGCAGGGACTCCTGCGTGGCGATCTGGGCGGGCAAGTGTAAGAAGGGCACGTTGTTGAGATGTTTGAGAGTTGTGCATGAAGCAAGAGCAGCGGCTGTCACCTGGAAATGAGGGCCAAGAGTGAAATGGGGAGGACAGAGGAGCTTTTGAGCACACAGCGATCAAGGTCGAAGTTGTTATAGACACAGGTAGAAGTAGCATATGCAATATTGGGGGAGAAAAGGGACCCGTTGACCTTTGAATGGACCGTGCGTAGCAGCAGCAGCTGTCGTGGCGGTGACGAACAAGATGCCTGCAGGTCAACACGCAGACATGCAGGGCCCTGTGCTGCACTGTTTTGCACGGACGCTGCCGTGTCGTTTTCTTCTGCAAGTTGCAGGCATTGCTGCATGTAAAGGGAGCTTCCCCTTGCAATCTGCAGATCTAGGTGGCTTTTGGATCCACAAGCGTCACTGTGCAAGTCCACACACACACACACACACTCTCTCACACACACACACACACACACACACACTCACACACACACACGCTCTCTCACACACACACACACACACACACACACACACACGCTGAACAACACATGTACATACCATGGTTGTTCAGTTTGTTTTGTTGGGAGCAAGGGTTCGATAATGTTCGTGAAAGTTCTAGAACCCTCAAACTGTTCGAAGGGTTCAATGTGCAAATTTGGGAAACGGGCCCTTGGGCTCCTCCCCCCACCTTCAAATCTTCCCAATTAGTTATGTTTGTTTACAGATAAAAATAGGAATAAAAAAAGGCCGGAATGGGTCAATATCATCATTGTAGAGCAGAAAAAGGAGAACCTTCAGGTGCAGTGCAAGTGCCGCGTTGTACAAGTGCAAGTGCCGTGTTGTACAAATGCTTAGCAGTTCAGAAAAGTGACAAGTTGGCCTCGAGACCAAGGAAACTTCCTGGCCTGATACAGATTACAGATCATAATCATTGAACATGTTACTTTTACTGCGTAGGAAAGAGTGGGACTGAACTGGGGGGAGCTGCTGTCCCTTGCACTTTTGACAGATGCATGCTGTACAGTTTGTCGAACTCTTAAAAGTTTGTCGAACTTTGACCGAACTTCAAACGGCACTTTTAAAGCTCGTTAAAATGCGTGAACCCAAACTTTTGGCCGAACCTCAAACTGAACCCTGGTACATACACACACAGGATGAGGGCTACCAAGCGAATGAGCAATCTCATGCCCGCCCGGCCATTCACATTCCTACCGTACCCAGCCAGGTCATCCCAGACCCCAATGCCCAGTTCACCAGAGGTGTTCATCCCTCACAGGTAAGCTCAGTCACCGAGCCACTTCAAACACCCATTGTGACTTCACACACACACACACACATACTCACACACACTCGCTTGCTGACACACACCTTTCACGCTTTCATGCAGAGATCTTTACTTATTGTATGCGTTTGTATGCGTGGCATGCACCCACGCACATGACCTTTGTTGTGTGGCGTTGACTTATGTGACCTTATAAGCATCTCACTTCCTTCAGAATATGCCACCCTTGTGCAAAAACATAAAAACATGCATACCCACGTACACACCAATCCATACACAAATGGCGTGCAGGCTTGGCAGAGCCCCGCAGGCTCATCATCAGGTCACCCTGCCAGCCCAGAGCAAGTTGGATTCAAAAGAGAGGAACTGAGGTGTGGGTGTGGGTGTGGGTGTGGGTGTGGGTGTGGGTGGGTGTGGGTGGGTGTGAAAGAGAGGAATTGAGGTGTGTGTGTGGCCCATGGTATACCTATGGCACGTGTTGCTCCGATGATGGGCATCAAACAAAAGCAGAGGTGTATGGCTAGGTATAGCACTCAGCTGCTGTTGTGCTGATGTGATGTTGTGATGTTATGATGTTGTGCTGTTGTGCTGTTGTAAAGATGCGATGTGTAACTGAAAGGAAGCAACTAATAATGAAAGGAAATGGCATCTCATGGTATCTACAGTATTCGTCAGTGGGCTAGTGGTGCCCATCTTATTAGATGTTTAACAAAATAGCAGCATAGTGCCATGTCTATACGCCTCTTTTGGTCCTTCTCCTGCATCTTACATTGAGGAGTTGCCATTGTCCAGCACCCAGATCTGCCGCCTTTGTAGGGGACGTGGTGAAGGAGCGACTTTGATTTGGCATTACCTTGCCCTGACCAGACTATGTTTGGGGGGTGCTAAGCACTGCCAGCGTAAACTTTATATTCCTTTCTTAGAGAGTAATTGATGTGCTCAGGCATGAGATAATATTGATGCAGAATTGCATTGCAGCATGCGCCTTAACCTACACACACACACACACACACACACACACACACAAAACACGCCACACACAAACACGCACGAACACAACATACATACAGGTTTAGCACGTTTGCTGCTTCTCCACAAACACACGTCCCACGCCCCGTTTTACATTCCCGCGCCGGCAGTGCTGCCAGTAGCAGCAGCAGCCTCAGCAGCAGGTGTGTGTGTGTGTGTAAGTGTGTGTGTGAGACCCATGTATGCTTGGCATGTAGCAAATATCCACACACCTACCCCTATACACACACCTATCCACTTACACAAACTTTGTGACAAAGAATGAACAGCACACACACAACCCCTACTCCTATCTACGCCTCCCCCTCCCCCACACGTCTATATATCCACCCTTAGAGAGCACAAACAGGCCACAGTACAACCACCCACCCCCACACACAGGGTACGAGAGTTACTTCAGTAAGCAACAGCAAAAAGGATGTCTCTTGTAAAACTCAATCTCACACCTAGAGCCGACATGCACACTTAACCCCACCCACCCACATACAAACACGCAAACCCACACTCACACTTACACACCCACCCACACAAACACACACGTGATCACAAACACGCACAAACAAACACACTCACCTACCCACACACAAACACACACACACACATGCGTACGCAGGGCGCGCGAGGAATTGCAGAGAGCGATGGCAGAGGACCCAAACTACGCAGCTCACATGCATCAGCAGCAGCAGCAGCAGCAGCAGCAGCAGCAGGCTCGTGCACACCAGCAGCAAGCAGGTGGCAGCAGAGGTGTGAGGGGGGGCGAGACAGGGGGAGGGGAATCGAGCGTGCGTGCCAGTGAGGTACCCCCTCCTCCTTCACCCCCTTGGGCGGACATGCACTTGCGTGCAAGCTTGCCCCTGGCAGCGGGCACGAGTCAGCCTCCCTCTCCAGCCAGCAATTTGTTGGATCGTACTCAGCAGGTGGGCAACACGCAGACTCGTAAAAAGGAATGTTGTGAAAGGGTACACGCACGTGTGAGCATGGGGGTCAGCTGGGGGTGTAGGCTGCACCAGCGCAAGTACCCTCAAAATGTGCAGACTGGTTCAGACTTAAACAAAGACGACTCCTTTAATCTAGGCACTCCGCGAGCAGTAGTTGGGCTCCCATGAAGGCTTGCGATTGGGCGCTCGCCGCTTGTGACTAGGGTTGGCCAGAACCGTATATATACACCATATATGACCGTATGACCGTATTTTTGGTGGTATCCCTGCCTATAATGTCGTATATACCCCGCATATTAATGGTTCTGGCCAACCCTACTTTTGAACTGCAACTAAGCAGCCAGTGGCGGGGCTCGCCAGCATGTAGGCACCCACTGGTTGTTGGGTTTCAGAGCCAGCAACACTTTGAGAAGCACATACGCTAGCACGCAGGCACCCACTGGTTGTTAGGTTTCATATAGGATTGCGAAGGGGAATTGAGGAGCACATACGCTAGCACGCAGGCACCCACTAGTTGTTAGGTTTCATATAGGATTGCGAAGGGGAAATGAGGAGCAGGCCAGTGACACTGAGACTGCAGATGCGCACTCACTTGCACAATAGACATGCACAAGCGTTGCGCATGCGCTCATACACACACATACACCCACATATACACACGCATGAACACACATACGCACACACGTACGCACGCATACACACACATGCACACACACGCACGTGCACAAACACACAGGGTGGCTTTACAGTGCCCACAAGGGGCTCACAACTCCCCTCTTACACGTCCACACCTACACGCACACGTGCCCCTGTGGGCGATGTCGCGAGCTTCGGGCCCCTGTCATCCTCAGAGGATGACGAGGCAGAGGACTGTGCTGATGTTGTGGCCGCTTATGAGGGCAGGTGAGGGTGTAGGCTTGTAGCAGGGTGCAAGCGTGTGGTCACACATTCACACTTTCACACACAGGTGGTGTATATGGAGACACACATATAGAGGTGTCTATGGGGACACATATTCACACACAGGTGGTGTATTTGGAGGCACACATATGGAGGTGTCTGTGGGGACACACACTCACACAGCTGAGGGCAGGAGTGTAGCATCAAGGCCTCTTGTACACCCACATGTCATGGTCTCTTGCATGCTCACACACGCACAAACTCTCGCGTGCGCACACACACACACATACACTCGCACACACACATTAACACACACAGGCACGGAGGCGGCCTGAAGCCCTCTTGGGCTGCTCGCCAGCAAATGGTCCGCGGCCTCCCCCGGGCCTGTTTTACAACAGGCAGCAGCAGCAGCAGGATAGTGGACCTTGCCCAGCGTACAGCAGCAGCGCCCCAGCCCTCATTCAATCAGCACCAGCAGCACCACCACCTGCAGCAGCAGCAGCAGCGTCAGCAGCAGGTCAGCCCGGCTGCTGCTCACAGCAGCAACACCTGCTGCACGCGCACAGCCCCCTCTACCAGCATCATCAACCTCGTCGTGTCCCGCGCCTTCCCTGCACCCTCCAAACAGCAGCAGCAGCAGCAGCAGCAGCAGCAGCTGCAGCAGCCCCTTCCCCCACACCCTCTCATCCAATTGCCCTTCCCCCCTCAGTATGTTCCCCAGCATACGTCGTCCCCTCCCTCCCACTCCCACCTCACACACGCCCCTGCCTCCCCTAACCTAGACACCGCCAAGCAAACCTTCATGGGCCTCCCCCCTTTCCTCGTCCAAACCCCTGCGCGCACAGCAGCAGGGGCAGCAGCAGCAGCAGCAGCAGCAGTGCCCTTGGTTGGGCACACACAGGCTGACCACGTGTCCCCCTCCTCTCCCTATTGGGTCCCTCAAGGCCACCCCCTGCCACCCCCACCTCAGATCTATCAAGGTCAGCGCCAGAGTGTGTGTTTGTGTTTACATGTACGCGTGCGCGTGCGCGTGCGCTTGCGCGTGCGCGTGCGCGTGCGCGTGAGTACTTTGGCTTGCGTATGCCCATGTGCTTATGTAGGTGCACCTTTTTTTAGGGTGTGTTCGCTATTGTGCTTGTTACTTTTGTGCCAGTACGTCCGGGTTGTTTGAGTGCTGAAAGACAGCGCAGAGAAGGGTCACGATGGTTGTCTTCAGGCTGATGCTGACAGGTGATGTTTTTTAGTGCTGCCCAACACCCATACAACACTGACGTATGCACGCCTTTCAATAATTATAATGAAATGTAATCAATGCACGCCCACACGCACACACACGCACACACGAACACACATGCACAACAGGACGCACAACCATACGGAATTACACGATACACACGTATGAACGTATAAACACAGTACACACACAGCACAGTAGGGCACAGTAGGGCACAGCACAGCACGAGCACGCGCACACACACACACACACACACACACGTGCACACAGGCAGCGGCCCTACGGAGATGGATGTGGATGGGGAGGAGGAGGACACATACAGAAGGGGGTCTGTGAGAAGGCTGCCTCCTGTGTGGATGGAGGAAGAGATTGGTGGTGGAGGTGGGGGTGGTGGTGGTGGTGGTGGCTCAAAGTCCAGGGAGGGCTGCTCCTCTGCTGCACAGCAGGGACCGGCCAGGTTGTCTCCTGCGGAGCTTGTGCAGCAGCACAAGGAGCAGCTGCGCAGGTGTGTACATGTGTGTGTGTGTGTGTCCATGCGTGTGTTTGTGTGCTGTGTCTGTGTGTGCGTCTTTGTATGACCATGTGTGTGCTCGTGTGTCGTGTCTGTGCCTGTGTAGGTGAGACGTTTTGGCACAGCAGGGGCCCTATGTGCAGCTTGTCTCCGTGCACATGGTGTGAGAGAGGGTGCAAGTGTGAGTACTGGTACGTGTGAGATCTGGTACTGGTACTGGTGAGTACTGGTGCGAGATCTGGTACTGGTACGTGTGAGTACTGGTACGTGTGAGATCTTATTTGTGTGTGTAAGCTTGGGCGGATGTGGCTGCTTCACACAAGCTAAATTTCATTGCAACATTTAGTTCTGAGAATGCAATTGAGTTACAACCCTCCTCACAGGTCATGCTTGGAACAGACATATGAAAGGGTTTGAAGGCATTGTGATATCACGCATAGATGAAGCAAGCCTGTAAGATATTTAGATTGAGAAGAGCTGGTGGCTGTATCATGCCAGGTGGGTATTGTGGACATGCAAGGAGGGTTGTTGCTGCCTGCACACACACACACACATGCAGATACAAAAACTCGCCCACGCACACACACGTAGATACACACACAAACTCATACACACAGGTATGAGGAGCTCGAGGCCATGGAGCGTGAGCTGGTGAGCGTGGAGCAGGCCCGTGCTGTTGCTGCCGTCCAGCAAGAGGCTCATCGCATCGCCAGCCGCCTGGACGACAATGTAACCACACAGCACAATGAGCAGGCAGCTCAGGCGGCAGCTGCTGAGCAGGTGGGACTGCTGGCCTGTCTTGTGATGATGTGTGTTGGGCAGTGGGCAGTGGGCAGTGGGCAGTGGCCTCAGCGTAACAAGGTAGTGCGTGCAGCTTCTACTGAGCATAGGTGAGGTAGATGGCTGTGTGGCCTGTCTCGTGCTGTTGTGTGTATGGGTTTGTGTGTGTATCTACGTGTGTGTGTATGTGTGTGCGTGAGTTTGTATCTGCAGAGAGCAGGCGACAGCTCCAGCACATTGTGGCTGTACAAAAGGGAAGCAAATACAGATGGAGGGCCTTGTGGGCGTGAGTGATCAGCGCAAACAGGGATCCTTTGCCTTGAAGTGCTGCAGCCGTGCGTAGCACACTCCAAGGCCTTGATCATGGATTATGGGCCTCAGTTTGTCAGACCGACTTATATGACAGACACATGTCAATATATGGATTGGTTCTAAATCGTCACAATCAAATCCAGACGCATTCTCAGAAACCTCACTGTTCCCCCCCCCCTACACACACACACACACACACACACACACGCATGCACACACACACACACACATGCGTACAGGTTGTGATCTGGGCCTCAGTTTGTCAGACCAACTTATATGACAGACATTTGTCAATGGGAATTGGCTCTATATCATCACAATCAAATCCGGACGCATTTTCAGAAACCTCACTGTTCCCCCCCCCTAAACACACACGCATGCACACACATGTGTACACACACGCACACACAAGCACACACTCTCCCCCATACAGGAGCAGCGCCTACAAGCTGGCCTCAAGTCTCTCCGTCAAGAGATGCACGCGGAAGGCCTCGGCCAGCTTCGTGATGTGGCTTCCATGTTCGCGCAACAGTTCAAGGCCAGCCGCATTGCACATGCAGAGGTTCAAACCGCAGCAGCTGCTGACGCGCTGCAGGTAAGCATGTATGCATAGGGGTGTTGCAAGCGGGCAGAGAAAATTACTTCCTTCATAGATCAAGGAAATCAAGCATTTTACGGTGGGCAGAGGAAACCACCTCCTTCGTATATCAAGGAGCAGGAGCCATGTAGGTACCGGAGAATTTTACCACGAACTATTTAAACAAAACTTGTCTGCAATGAATATAACGAGTTTTGATTAAACATTTTGGTTTTAATAGTAGTAAGGGAGATCTGTGGGGATCAGAGCAGTGCTGGATAAACCTGGAGTCAGTTCCTATTGAGAGATGGCAGTACTTAAAATGGCGGGTCTGGTGTGAAGAAGTTTGGCATTGCAGTGGCTGAGTGGACAGAGAGGTTCATCGCAGTGGCTGGATGTACGCAGGGGTTCCTCGCAGTGGCTGAGTATGCACAGGGGTTCATTGTGTTGAAGCAGCTGTCCTTCTTTGTGATCTGCAATTGGGATGTGTGCTGCTCTCGTCATCCGTTGGGTGGTGCAATTCCCAAACAGCACGCATGCCATCCATGCCAGTGTAATATTTGCAGCACCATTGTGTCTAGCAAAGCTCTTCCTGTGCCCTCGTGCGTTCTCATACGTGAAACTTTCATACGTGCAGATTTCGTGTGATCTCATACGTGCAGGTGATCTCCTGCCGTCGTCCTTACTTGCCAACATGCCACTGTGATTGCTTTGATTGCAGGTCTTTCTTCCGTTTTGCTGCTGTGTTTTCAGGCAAAGCAGCCTCATTTTTCTGTGAGGGTCCCAGTCACACACCCCTCTTACATGTGCATAAACATGCCTGTCCCTGTGTGATTATGTGTACAGGTGGCTGAGTATGTATAAGTGCCTGTCCCTGTGTGATTATGTGTACAGGTGGCTGAGTACGTAAACGTGCCTGTCCCTGTGTCATTATGTGTACGTACAGGCGGCCGAGGAGGCAGTGGCAGCTGGACAGCAGCCCCTTCCCCCGCAACGTGCTATAGCTGCTCAAGCCAGGGCGTACACAGGTAGCTCACAGCTTACCATGTTTTCAATAGTGCTCAAGGACAGGCATGTGGTTTTTGAGCAGGGCCAGACAAAACAATGTGTACAGCTTGAAATTTGGTACTGTGCTGAGCTAATGCAAGATCTGTTTCAACACAAGCGTGTGTCAGTGTTTGGTGTTTATAAAAGCAAGTGGTCTGGGGTTTGGCATATTGTGTGTTTGCTTGCTTTGGTCATTTTCCTCTTTCCCAGAGCACGATCACAGTCCCTTTGCTGCTGGAGGATGCACTGCTCTCAAAAAGGTGTGGTTTCTGCATTTCTGAAATGTGTAGGCTTGGCCAGAACCACATAGATATATGGTGTATATACGGTATTTTTGGCTTCAAATTAACAAATATACGGTCATACACGGTGTATATATTCGGTTCTGGCCAACCCTAAATATATGACGTACCTTTCAGGCATATGGTGTACCAACACGTTTGTGATGCAACGCCGGTGTCGTGAGGATGAGCATACTATCCACGCTGGTCACACGTGAATGACACAATATGCAGGTTAACACACATGCAACACACACACACAAACACACACACACACCATTCTGCAGAGACGGCAGTCCAGACAAGTACTGTTTCGACAAAGACGGAGGCCCAAACATGTGGTGGATTGGAGTCATCCTGGTCAGGTGTGTGCTCTTGTGTGTTGTTGCCAAGAAGCCACAGCGTCTCCCTGTATGTTTGTTTGGCAGTCACCTATGACCGCCTATGTGTGGTTGCCACAGCCTCGGTTGACAGCTCGATGCCCTCTTACTCAATTTCCGATCTGAAGCAAACCTCGTGTGTCCCTTCGTGCCGCGTTTCCTGCCCAATACCTTCTCTGGCAGTGGGGCATTTAGGGCCCAAGTTTGAAGTCAAAGCTTCTGTGTCTGCTCTCTTTCTGCCGCTCTTGCAAGCACTTCCTCAGCTTTCTTGCACACATACACGTTGCATACACACCTGATACACACATACGCCCGCACACATTCCTAACAACAGCAGCTCCTCATAAATACGCCCGTACACACACATGCGCCATCATATGCACATCACATATGCAGATGCGCGAACAGACACATACACGCGAGCACATACTCACACGCCCACACACATGCTTTTCATACAGGTGGCTCAAGCCCACATCCCACTGCCGCTGTAGTACCTGAAGTTGGAAGGCCCTCTGCCCCAGCACCAAAAAGCACCTTCACCAGTGAGGTAGGTTCACAAAGCACGTGGTCGCAGTAAATATTGATATAAATGTAGGGTTGGCCAGAACCGTATATCTGCACCGTGTATATGACCGTATGTATGGTGATTTCCCTGCTAAAACTACCGTATGTACACCGTATATACCTATAAATGTATGGCTCCGGCCAACCCTACAAGTGTGCTGTCAGTTCAAACTTGCAAGAGCTGTGATGGCACTGCTTCAAGAATGGAAGGCCCCTGGTTCCAAAGCAGAGTTGCTTGGCGGGAACATACACGATTCGTGCATGGAAATATTTGCGCCCTAAGCCTCCAGAGTGAATGTTGTGCATGGAAATATTTGCGCCCTAAGCCTCCAGAGTTGCTTCGCACCTATGCTAACGTTCAAGCTCACACACGTGTCACACAAGCTTACACAAGCATGCACATTCATGGGCATACAAATACACACATACACACACAGGCACCCATACCCTCAACCACCCCTGTGTTGCTGCAGGTGTACACATTCATGGGCACACACACACACACACACACACACACACACACAAACACACAGACACGCAAGCCCTCAACCACCCCTGTGTTGCTGCAGGTGTACACATTCATGGGCACACACACACACACAGGCACCCAAGCCCTCACCCACCCCTGTGTTGCTGCAGGTGTACTCCGAACAGAGCACTGCTGAAGCAGAGCAGGAGGAGCGGCTAGGCGGCAGTACGTGCTCCATTCCTCTCAGCATGCGCACGGCTGCACCTGAGTCCTCCAACGCATACGCCCCAGCTTCACCAATGCACAGCCAGCTACAGGTATGTGTGTGTCAGTGTATGTGTGCATGCAGGTGTGTGTGTTGTGTGTATGTGTGTGCAGGTGTGTCGTGAATGTGTGGGTGTGGGTGTGGGTGTGGGTGTGGGTGGATGTGGTTGTGGGTGGGGATGGGGTCTGAGGATCAAGGGTCCAAGCAGGTCGCTTTTTGATGCACCCTTATCTGGCAGCAAACATCCCTCCCCCACACCATACACACACACAGGGCCTGTCCGGCAGCATTGCAGAGAGTGAAGGCCTGGCTGCTGCTGCTGGTCAGCGCAGCACATCACAGCGTGACAGGTCAAGCAGCGCGCAGTGGGCCGCACGAGGCACGTCAGAGCCGTTCACACCCCCTCGGGTGAGAAGCTTCTACTTGTATGGAAAACATTTGAAACTGTGCACAGGCAGTGGTAGGAGATGTTGACGTTGAATAAGAGGAAGAATTCATTTGGGTGCCAAGCCATATAGGCCTCCGAACAGTGACTCCTTTGCTTTTGCTTTTTCGCTCCAATCTGACCCTGCTTTTTCACTCCAAACCTCGATCAGAGGAGGCCCAGCCTTGCTTGACAGTCACGTGTTCTTCTCCTATGCTACACACAAACATGCACGCAAACACGTTCAGCACAATGCAAACGTGCGTACATCCAAGGACACGCACACACACGCACACACAAAAACACACACGCACACACACACAACACGCAGGGAGGCTCTCCCTCCTCCAGCGCAAGCACTGGCAGCGCCGGCAGTAGCAGCGTGCGCAGCCAAGCGTTGCACGATGGAGGTGGAGGTGGAGGTGTAGGCAGGGACCACAGGGAGCCGTCCCACCCGGCTGCGCGTACGCCCGTAGCTGCGCTGCGTGCATCATCCACAGGTCAGTGTTTTTGTGTGTTTGTGTGTGTGTGGATGATGCTGTGTGCTATCAAGCTAAGGATCAGCAAGCGTTATGGATCAGCAAGCATATGATCATCCACAGGTCAGTGTGGTTGTGTCTTTGTGTGTGTGTGTGGTTGTGGATGATGCTGTGTGCTATCAAGCATTATGGATCAGCAAGCGTTATGGATCAGCAAGCATATGATCATCCACAGGTCAGTGTTTGTTGCAGTCAGACGAGGAGGAGGGGAATCACGAGAAAATTGATCGGGAGAGAGGGGGTTGTGCATAAGTTTTGAGGGGTTACCGCCTGTAAATTGTAGACTCAAGGACTTGATGATCGTGGCCATGGGCAGCCACAAACAAAACAGCCATTCAATCACATCAACACAATGTAAAGAACTCATCAGGCGATCTAGATTTGATGTGTGTTGAGGCATACAAGCCATACATACACATACTCACGTACTACATCTAATCATTGCAGGTGAGCTTGCCCTGGATCCTGAGGAGAGGGCAGCCATGCAGCTATATGCACACACCCATATGCACAAACACACACGTACACACAGTCATACTAATTGCAAGTGGGCTGGACATGGATCCTGAGGAGTGGGCGGCCTTGCAGCCTTATGCACTCACCCATACGCACAAACACACACACATACACACACGTACACATGCACATCTTACTAATTGCAGGTGAGCTGGGCCTGGACCCTGAGGAGTGGGCGGCCATGCAGCCATAGGCACACACACTCATACGCACAAAAACACACGTAAACACACAATCATACTAAATGCAGGTGGGCTGGACCTGGATCCTGAGGAGTGGGTGGCCATGCAGCCTTATGCGCACACCCATACGCACAAACACACACACACGTTCACACACACAATCATACTTATTGCAGGTGAGCTGAACCTGGATCCTGAGGAGTGGGCAGCCATGCGGACCAAGTGGGAAGCTCACGCGCGAGAGGACCTTGCAGTGCTGCAGTCCCGCATGGAGGCCACAAGAACTGACGCGCACACAAAGCTCAGACGCACACGCCAGCAGCTGGAAGGGTGCAAGGATGCGGCCACACGCGGGGTGTTGATGCGCTTGGAGCGCACCATCTTGTGCCAGGTGCGTGCGTATGCTATGACTTGTGAAGCGTGCCTGTGTGGTTGAGCTGTGGAATTGTGGGGCGCTGGTGCGCTTGGAGCACACCATCTTGTGTTAGGTGCGTGGGCGTTGTGAGAGTGTGCCTGTGTGGTTGAGCTGTGAAATTGTGGGGCGCTGGTGCGCTTGGAGCACACCATCTTGTGTTAGGTGCGTGGGCGTTGTGAGAGTGTGCCTGTGTGGTTGAGCTGTGAAATTGTGGGGCGCTGGTGCGCTTGGAGCACACCATCTAGTGCCAGGTGTGGGGGCATTGTGAGAATTGTGTCTGTGTGGCTGAGCTGTGGAATTGCGGGGCGCTGGTGCGCTTGGAGCACACCATCTTGTGCCAGGTGTGGGGTATTGTGAGAGTGTGTCTGTGTGGCTGAGCTGTGGATCTGTCTGTACAGCTGGCAGGGAACAGAGCTGCGGCAAAGTGCCGGGTGTAATGGGTTCAGCTTCCCATCTTGTGCCAGGTGTGTATGGCTTGTGTACGCTCATGCTGTGGATCTGTTTTGCGTGACGGCTGTGTAAGGGCACGGATGCAATGCGTCAGTGAGATTAAAGCACATTGGCATGTGCCGAAATAGGAGGAGGTCGGGTGAAGTACTGAAATATAATAAAGGGGTTAGGAGGGATGACCCCTTTGAAATGTGCGTCCACCTTTTGTGCTGCTCTAAATCACAACATGAACATTCCGGTGAAGTGCTGAAATATATTAAAGGGGTGAGGAAGGATGAACTCTTTGAAATGTGCGCCCACCTTTTGTACTGCTCTAAATTACAACATGAACATTCCGGTGTGATGTGAGCCTGCTGTCTGCATTTCTTTGATCCTGGCCTACCTCCTCCCGTACATTCACACACGCATACACCACACATTCACCTGCTCAGCTTGACGTTGATGTGGGCCGGATACAGCGTCAGATCCTGCAGATCAAAGAAGATAACGCGGTCCTGGAGCTCTCGGTGCGTTACCCTTGCCTTCGTGTGTGTATATGCGTATGTACATGTGTGTATACAGTTGTGTGTGTTTGTGGCTACCCAGTTTCAAGGGTGGCTGTCTGTCGTACTCGCACCAAGCACCAGCACTAATGAAGGGCACGCCATCGCTGTCAGTACCTTGTTTGCTGCCGGCCTGTCCACCAGCTGCTACAGGCCACGTATTAAACACACGCACACACACACGCACACGCACACGCACACACAACACACAACGTAGGTCCAACGCTTCCAGCGCCTTGCTGCCGACCTGTCCACCAGCCACAAGAAAACCACCGCTCGATCCCCTACTACCGCTGCTGCTGCTGCACCTGCACCTGCACCTGAGGGGGTCACCCTGCAGACACCCACACGCTCCACACGCACACGCCCACCGTCCGTTACTGACCTAGTGGACCATCGTGGTGGTGTGAGGGTCAGCCCGGGGGGAAGGGCTGCCTCTGTGCAGAGCAGCGAGCAGCACAGTGTGACAGAGGACTCGATTGCAGAGTCTGTGCGCACGCGCGCTGGAGGTGCGTGTTGTACTGTTTGTAGGGGCAGGCTGTAAAGGGGGTGACTCACTTGGTGGGAGAGTGAATGAGGATGGGTTTGCTAAGCCAGGTTATGTTAAAAGGTACATGAGGGAGGTGGGTGTAATTTGGTGTTATGAGCTGCTTGTGTGGCCAAACAAGCTTGTTGCAGCTTTTTGCGCAACCGTGCTGGAGGTGCGTATCGTCAAATGCATGTGGGGGGTTGAGGGGGCATGAATAACGAGTTTAGGTTAGATATGATATGCATGCTGTGCTCGGATGCAAAAGGATAGGGACATTTGCATGTAGGACCCTATTTGTGGTAAGTAATTGATGTAGTAATATTGCATGTCAGTGCAAGCTTTTGAAGACATTGTATGCGAGTTTTTGTGCTAGCAAATATAAGGGTGTCTGTACGTGCTTGTGTGCGTCGTCTTAGAGGGCGAGCCTTATAAATGCCTTGTCCCTCACCCAGCAAACAAACGCACGCCCTGCACCGCAATGCATCTTGCCTAAGCTCTATCTTGCCTAAGGTAAGGTTACATCGCTATATATGCCTCTAGGGCATCTGAGCGGAATACATCTTGCCTAAGCTCGTACAGTGTAAGTCGCATGTGAGTCCTGCACCTCCAAATACAGGCAAGCACGATGGATCAAGCGGCTCAGGCCAAGATGTATACACTGAGGACTTCAGCTCTGGTCAACCAGGCTCAGCTCCACACTCTGGTGAGCTGAAACTCCCTTTGCACGTTGCATATACCTAGGATTGGCCAGGACGGTTCACCCCCCCCCCGTGGATGACGTTTTTATAATCATATGATCAAAGCACACCGTATCTGCTACACTATTGTATGGATATGACTGTCCTAATCAAAACACACCGTATCTGCAACACTATTGTATGGTTATGACTGTTTTTGGATACATGTTCCCGTGCCCCTCCTCTATTCCCTCTCACCTCAACTCATTTGATACTCCAAGGCTGCGATATGATGCCTTTTTCTATCTATCTATCCATCCATGCATCCATCCATCCATCCACATAGCATCTCTCTCTCTCTCTCTGTGTGTATACATACATATCATACATATATTATACTACATACATGTATCACGCTTATTCAACCCCCTTTCGCCTTTTTACCCTCTTACTGCCAATACAAGCATCCATAGCTTGTCCCACCAAGCAGTTGACAGGTTACGCAACTTTTGGACTCCTATTACCACACTTCTCCTTCAAATGTGTGTATGTATGTGTGCAGGGAGCACCACAGGGATCCAAGAGTCGGCAGATCTGCAGGGCCCCAGTGCTGTCACTGCCAGCTGGGTCAGTCAAGGAAGGCAACAGGCTCCAGCTTCCGCTGGTGTGTGTGTGCGTGTGGTGTACGTGCAGTGTGTGTGTGTGTCTGTGTGTGTGGGTGGGTGGGTGTGTGGGTGCACGCAGATGAGCGTGTATGTGTGTATGTGTGCATGCGTAGATGAGTGTGCACCCGCATTGCATGTCTGTAATTTTTCCATTTCCAAGAGCAACAGCTTGAGATCCGGAGCTTTTAAGTAAAAATAAAGAAAGCCTTGAGGGTGCGGGCAGTTAATGTTCTTGCATAGATAAGTCTGTGCCTTGCTGCTTTTTTCATATGTCGGCAAGTGATTATGTGAGTGCAAATATGTAAAAAAACCTGCTGCGCACGTGTGTGTGTGTGCATGTGCCTTCAATGCAGGCCCCTCTCCGTATCAGAGCTCTGAGGGAGGCGGCTACAGCAGCTCCAGGTCCTCAGCAGAGCTGGAGCAGCAGCGTCAGAGACTTGCCGTGGCCCTGGATAAGAAGCGTACAGAGCTTAAACACTACCAGAGCGCACAGAAGAGAGAGGTGAGAGTATCTGGTTTTTTTGTTGTGTTGTGCAATTTGTGTTTGTGTGTATCAGTGCAGGTTAATGCGGGCTAGTAGCAGTGGCGGCCTAATGCGTGTGATAAGATATGTGCATAAGTGAGCGTGATCTAAGTGTTGCGGATCTTTGTTGTGTGAGATATGTGTAGTAAGAAACGAATTACGAAGGCAATTGCCATCTCTGCCCACATGGCTCAACAGTAAGGAATTTTTTTTTGTATCAGGCACCGTAGACATCCTTCATTGTGGCAGACAAAAGAGGTTTCATGCAAAAATCTCAATGCAGTTTCGGCGTCTGTGCGAGTGGGGTTGTGAGTACAAGGAGCATGGCAAGCCCAAACGCGTCACTCGTGAAGAAGTCTGAATTACAAGCTGATACTATGGTCATATATTATGCAACCACGCTTATAGTAATCCTGTAACAATACCGTATAGTCACATGTGAGCCTCAACACTTCTATTTGCACTCATCCCTTACACACGCACACACACATGCGCACATACGCACATAGAAACACACACATGAGTCTCTACACTTCTATTTGCACTCATCCCTCACACACACACATGCACACATACGCACACACAAACACACACATGAGTCTCTACACTTCTATTTGCACTCATCCCTCACACACACACACACACTCTCGCAGGCGGTGGCCAGTATGCAGCAGCAGCTTGCTGACATGACAGCCCAGATCCAACAGCTGCGTCAGCATGAGCAGCAGCATGAGCAGCAGCAGCGGCAGCAGCAGCCCAAGCAGCCGCAACTGACTGCATTGGCTCTGCCGCAGCCTGCGTCTGTTCCAAAGGTATCTCCACGCCCGCGGCCCCAGACCCCGGTGGCTTCAGCAGGTGAGTGAGATGAGGTGGGAAAGCGGTGTGTTATATGAGCTGGATTTGCATCTGCTGCCACAGTGTCGCCACGCCCACACCCACGAATCGGATGACTACGGCAGGTGAGTGAGATGAGGTGAGAAAGCAGTGCGTTAGATGAGCTGGATTTGCGTCTGCTGCGTACCAGGAGTGATATAGTTGTGCTTGCTTCCATGTACCTTGTATGTTGCTTATGCACTCTTACGGCTCCAGCAAGTTTGCGGCAGGCAACACAAATGCAGACGCACACCCACACCCACACACCCACACAAACCATGGTCAAATGGTGTGCAGGCTCCCCTTCAGACACCTACACCATAAGTGGAGATGCAACTGCATCTGTGGCTGATGAGCAATCCGCTCAGGGAGCAGAAAGTGGTGGCCCCGGCACCGCCTCGGTGTCTGAAGAAATCCTTAGCTCCAGCTCTGCACAAGTGCCAGGTACTACAGACGGGTTTCGTTTCTGGTTTAGGGTTTCACTAACAGTGCATGATGGAACCCCCAACTCCAATGCTGCACGTACGCCAGGGACAGAGGCTGAGTGGATTTGCATGCCTGAAGCTCAAGCACCTACACCCACAGCTCCTTTCGTGTGATCACAAGCATTGGGCTCAATCTCCCTGTTTAGCTCGCTTGAAAACTTAGGTCGCTCGACTATGTTTTGCTCTTGTGCGCGCAGACGTCCTGCACGTTGTGTGCATGTGTGTGTGATTGTGATGTAATACAAATCCATGTTTGTGACATGCGCACCACAGGGAATGCACACAGCAGCAGTGTGTCAGAGGAGCCAGGTGTGCCTGTGCTGGCTTGGGACGCAAAACAGGCGCGCAGGAGCATGCAAGGCCAGCAGCAAACACAACATCTGGTGGGTCCGATTCAAACTTTTCCTCTTTCTTCCCTTTTCTCTCTCTTTCCCTCCCTCGTCCTCTCTCGCTCGCGCGCGCGCTCTCGCTCTCCCTCTCCCTCTCCCTCTCTCTCTCTCTCTCTCTCTCTCTTTCCCTCCCTCGTCCTCTCTCTCTCTCTCTCTTTCTCTCCCTCGTCCTCTCTCTCTCTCGCGCGCGCGCGCTCTCTCTCTCTCTCTCACTCTCTCTCGCTCTCACTCTCTCTCTCTCTCTCTCTCTATCGCACACACGA
>Ga0307968_1000677_pt1 | contig 25494 bp, 32 predicted proteins | sample OrgLakmetagen650_FD_201834 | JGI IMG/M metagenome (GOLD analysis project Ga0307968, IMG submission 201834) | Saline water microbial communities from Organic Lake, Antarctica - #650 | ecosystem: Environmental > Aquatic > Non-marine Saline and Alkaline > Saline | place: Antarctica: Organic Lake...
GGAGCAGACGCGGGGGGGGCTGCTGAAAGCATAGAATGGGGCCAGGGGTATGAAACCTTTTGTTTTATCACGCTTTGAGCACACCCTTCATCTTCATGCCCACACCCTTAATTGCTGCCCCCTGTGCCAGTGCCCTCATCTGATCTAACTTTTCTTGTTGTGCGATAACCTGCAGGCAAACTGTCTCCTCCTCAACCTTGACGTCCTGCCAGCCTGGGGCTGTTGAAAGCTTTGATTGGGGCCAGGAGTATGTAACCTTTATCTTTTTGTTGTGTTACGCTTTGAGCACACCCTTTATTTTCATGCCCACACCCTTCACCGCTGCCCCCTGTGCCAGTGCCCTCATCTGATCTAACTTTTCTTGTTGTGCGATAACCTGCAGGTAATCTGTCTCCTCCTCAACCTTGACGTCCTGCCAGCCTGGGGCTGTTGAAAGCTTTGAATGGGGCCAGGAGTATGTAACCTTTATCCTTTTGTTGTGTTACGCTTTGAGCACACCTGCTTCATCTTCATACCCACACCCTTCACCGCTGCCCCCCATGCCAGTGCCCTCCTCGTCTGCTCTAATCTTTCTCGTTTTGCTTTAACCTGTAGGTCCACTGTCCGAACCTCAACCTTTGCGGTCTGCCTACCTGAGCTCGAACTCCTTTCACCAGGGTCCTCCTTGTTTGTGTGTCTGTGCCTCATTTTGCTTAAATCTCTAGGTTCACTGTCTCAACCTTAATCTTTGCGTTCTGCCTACCTGAGCTCAAACTCTTTTCACCAGTGCCCTCCTCATTTGTGTGTCTTGCCATATTTTGCTCCCACCAATTTGACCTCAGCCTTTCACCAAAGTCCTCCTAGTTTGCGTGTCTTGCCATATTTTGCTCCCACCGATTTGACCACAGCCTTTCACCAGTGCCCTCCTCATTTGTGTGTCTCGCCTTATTTGGCTCCCACCAATTTGACCTCAGCCTTTCACCAGAGTCCTCCTAGTTTGTGTGTCTTGCCTTATTGTGCTCCCACTGATTTGACCTTTGGCCTTTCTGTTTCGCACATACATAGGGTACATATGGGAGACACGTGGGCCCAGCATGGTGTTGTAGTGGCGCTTGGCACGCGCGCGCACACACACACACACTTACACACACCCAGTGACACACTGGCACACGTATATACACACACTCAGTGGCATACTGACACACATACACTGACACACACAGAGAGACACACTGACGCACACACACAGTGACACACTGACACACGTTTAAACACACACACTCAGTGAAAAACTGACACACATACACACACAGAGAGAGACCAACTGACGCACACACACAGTGACACACTGACACACGTATAAACATACACTCAGTGACACACTGACACATATACACTGACACACACACAGTGACACACTGACACACTGACACACACACATTCTTGTCACTTGTACCTGAGGAAGGGGGGGGGGGGCTTGGCCAGGGGGTGGTGGGGGAGGTGGAGGAGGAGGGGGGGCTGGAGCATCATCTTCGTCACGCCCAGGCTCGTACTCATCGTCCTCTTGTGGCTCTGCAGACGAATTGACACAGATCATATTAAACACACAGACACAGTTCAGAAGGCCAAGCAAGCTAGACACCCACCTGAGCAAGCTAGACACCCACCTGAGCAAGCTAGACCCCCACCTAAGCAAGCTAGACACCCACCTGAGCAAGCTAGACACCCACCTGAGCAAGCTAGACACCCACCTGGGCAAGCTAGACACCCACCTAAGCAAGCTAGACACCCACCTAAGCAAGTCAGACACCCACCTAAGCAAGCTAGACACCCACCTGAGCAAGCTAGACATTCACATTAGCAAGCTAGACACTCACCTAAGCAAGCTAGACACCCACCTAAGCAAGCTAGACACCCACCTAAGCAAGCTAGACACCCACCTAAGCAAGCTAGACACTCACCTAAGCAAGCTAGACACCCACCTAAGCAAGCTAGACACCCACCTAAGCAAGCTAGACACCCACCTGAGCAAGCTAGACACCCACCTAAGCAAGCTAGATACCCACCTAAGCAAGCTAGACACCCACCTAAGCAAGCTAGACACCCGTCTAAGCAAGCTAGACACCCGTCTAAGCAAGCTAGACACCCGTCTAAGCAAGCTAGACACCCACCTGCCGAGGCAACAATGACCCGAGGAACGGGGGGCTGGTAGTTTGGAGGAAGGCCCATCGGTCCATGCACTGCCGGACCTGCTGCCAGGTCGGGCGGAGGCGCAAAACCACCGGCGGCTGCGAGATCTGGCGGCGCCACAGAGGCCAGATCTGGTGGTGGGGCGCCAGCAGCTGCAGCCGCTGGGGCGGGTGTGGTTGACGAGGGGGCGGGGGTAGCAGCTTGTGGGGGTTCCTCTTTCACTGGTACAGGGGGCACGTACTTTGCGCTGCGGCGTTTGGTGACGGCCATGCCCTGGGAGTGGAAAAGATAAGGGAATGTAAAGGGTTCATCAGTGTGTGTGTGTGCGCGTGTGTGTGTGTGTGCACGTGTGCGGCGTTTAATGACGGCCATGCCCTGGGAGTGGAAAAGATAAGGGTATGTAAAGGGTTCATCAGTGTGTGTGCGTGTGTGCGCGTGTGCGGCGTTTGGTGACGGCCATGCCCTGGGAGTGGAGGAAATAAGGGAATGTAAAGGGTTCACCAGAGTGTGTGTGTGTGTGTGTGTGTTTGTGTGTGCGCGTGTGCGGCGTTTGGTGACGGCCATGCCCTGGGAGTGGAAAAGATAAGGGTATGTAGAGGGTTCATCAGTGTGTGTGTGTGTGTGTGTGTGTGTGTGTGTGTGTGTTTGTGTGTGTGTGCGCGCGTGTGCGGCGTTTGGTGACGGCCATGCCCTGGGAGTGGAGGAAATAAGGGAATGTTAAGGGTTCACCAGTGTGTGTGTGTGTGTGTGTGTGTGTGTGTGTGTGTGTGTGTGTGCGGCGTTTAGTGACGGCCATGCCCTGGGAGTGGAATAGATAAGGGTAATAAAGGGTTCACTAGAGTGTGTAAGTGTGCGTGTGCGGCGTCTGGTGACGGCCATGCCCTGGGAGTGGAGGAAGTACGGGAATGTAAAGGGTTCACCAGAGTGTGTGTGTGTTTGTGTGTGTGTGTGTGTGTGTGTTCATCACACCTTCTTCGCAGACCACACACTTGAACTACACCTAAGCTATGCCACATCATGCACACATTTCAAACACGCAAACATACCTTGGACACCATGAAATTGCCCTTCTTGATTGCCACGTTATTGTTGACCGGCTTTTTGGCAGCAGGGACACCATCTGCCCCTTTTCCCTTCCCAGCTTCTGCCTCTTTGCCGCCCACCCCTTCTTCATTCTTCAACGCAGCGGCGGCAACCATCTTGTCCTCACGCTCTTTGGCAGAAGCATCCTGCACACACAGTGTAAATACATCACATCAGTTGCTCTGTACGAGACTGTGTACTGCGTGCTTTTTGTAGAGGGCTTCATTTACGGCACGGCACACACCAAAACAGCATGTTATTGCAACCAAGCGTTGGGTGCCACAAAAGCGTTGGGTGCCACAAAATGCTGAACGGAAAGACCGGGACTGCAAAATGCTCACAGTGCAACAAAGTGCAACGCCCAACACAACAAGACAGACTACACATCGTACGTCATCTCTACCTGTGCGGCAGAGGCAGCCATTGCTGCTGCAGAGGGCCGAATGGAGGAGGCGTCAAACAAAGAGTCCACAGTCACTGGTTCGTTTACGTCGTGCTTGCGCAGCTCCTCCTAAAAGTGGGTACATGCAGAATGGATTGGTAGGAGAGGTGATGGGGAATAGTGAGTCCATAAAAACGCGCGCCCTTCCATATTGTGCTGCCACAGTTCCTACTTTTCAACGCGTGCACGACATTTCAGCACAGTAGTCCAGGAATGAAAGGCTTTAAGCAACAAATACAAAATGTGACTTGGATGTCTGTATTGAGCTCGATAGGCAGCGTATAAGCAACACTGCTTTAAGCAACACTGCTGTGTATAAGCAACACTGCTTTAAGCAACACTGCTGCGTATAAGCAACACTGCTTTAAGCAACACTGCTGCGTATAAGCAGCACTGCTTTAAGCAGCACTGCAGCGTATGAGCAACACTGCTTTAAGCAACACTGCTGCGTATGAGCAGCACTGCTTTAAGCAACACTGCTGCGTATAAGCAATACTGCTGCGTATAAGCAACACTGCTTTAAGCAACACTGCTGCGTATAAGCAACACTGCTGCGTATAAGCAGCACTGCTGCGTATAAGCAACACTGCTTCAAGCAACACTGCTTTAAGCAACACTGCAGCGTATGAGCAACACTCTGCGTGTTGCTTGCAGGCTTTTGAAGGTTGCACACAAGGGTAGGGCTAGGAGCAGGACACAAGCGAAATTGTTTACGCGTTTTTCCACTGCGCATCCTCCTCTTTTGCCAAAACAACTGGTCTTCGGCAAACCAAGCAGCTTGGATAAGCTTGCAACAGTGCATGCAGTGAGAACAACATGTATGCAAATGTACGTGTATGTGTGTGTGTGTGTGTGAGATGTAATTATAAAAATGTATGCCATTGATTTTGCCGTCAGTAAATTGTGTTGATTCTCAGTGAGCATCGAAATCTACTATCTATTGTTAAACATCATTTGGCGTGTAGCATGCATGAATGCATACATGAACAAGGGTTGATAGAAACAACATGTATGCAAATGTACGTGTGTTAAGAAATTTGTTGACGACCTGGAATTAACTGTCAACCGCCGGGCTCACTTTGAAGGTCTTTTTCTGCCTCGCCTTAAGTCGGCTGCCTGTAAGATTTAGAAAATTAATTAAACTGGCCTGGCTACAGTACATACGCCGAGTTTCGCGGCGAGCTGTGATGGTCAAACTTTTGGTGACGAGAAGGGCTGAAAAGGGGCACGCTGTGACGGCGGTTCAATTTAGAGTTTACTGGTTTGATTCTTATTTGATTCCGTTGAGAATTGGTGCAGTAATGCTGCAATTTATGTGGCTGCAGGGACCTCCGAGGAGGGGATTTTGTGTTTGTGTGTGTGTGTGTGTGTGTGTGTGTGTGTGTGTGTGTGTGTGTGCGTGTGTGTGTGCGTGCGTGTGCGTGCGTGTGTGTGCACGCAGTCGCGTGATGTTAAATATTAGAATGTACGCCAGTATTTTTGCCATCAGTATATTGTGTTGATTCTCAGTGAGCATCGAAATCTACTATCTATTGGTAAACATCATTTGGCGTGTAGCATGCATGACTGCATACTGCATACTGCATACATGAACAAGGGTTGAAAACTAGGTGCAAGGCAAATGCTCCCAAACCCAAAGACAAGGGCGTTCAAGCAAAAAGCATACACAGCAGGTAGGTAAGGAAATAAGGAGCGCACACATACACTTTGTCGTCCCATTTTCATTGTGTTAAGTCTTTGTAAACATTGAAACCTGCTATCTATTTGAACCATCATCTGTTTTGCGACAATTCTGTGCTTTTGTAAATTGAAACAAATTTAAAAGGCAGCCAGTGCACATCTTCCCAACAGAGCATGTGGGTGCACGTCTTTTCAACAGAGCATGTGGGTGCACGACTTTTCAACAGAGCATGAGGGTGCGAGTTTTTTCAACAAAGCATGTGGGTGCACGTCTTTTCAACAGAGCATGTGGGTGCACGCCTTTCCAACAGAGCATGTGGGGGCAAGTCTTCCCAGGTCTTCCCAAGTCTTTTCAACAGAGCATTCTGGATGTGTCTTCCCAAGTCTTCCTAACAGAGCATGTGGGCGCAAGTCTTCCCAACAGAGAATGTGGGATATGTAAGACAAGCTTATACATACGAAGAAAGCTTAGTGTCTGTGCAAATGTTGAAACGCCGTCTTGATCCCGTTAATTTTTCTTTCCTATCCGTGGTGGAGGAGTCTTACGGTATTCGGTGCCAAAGTGGCTCCTATTCCTTAATAAATGTGGAGAAAAGGTCTCACTGCCTGCTTGAGCCTTTGATGAAAAGCAACAAATGAAAGCTTGACAAATGAGAGGGTATCAAATAAGGGCTTAATAAATACAGATGGGGTCAAGTTCTAGCAAGCTAGAAAGCAGCACCTGCACTTTGTGAGCATGCACAACGCTCGCACTCATGCACATGTGCACCCGCACACGCGCTTATACACACAAGCTTACAGTGGTGCACATACACTCGTGCACACACATACTTGCACACGCACATGTTCACACACATATATGCACACGCAAATGTACACACACAAGCGTATACATTGCGCGCACACACACACACACACATACAAGCACATACAAAGTCACTTACCAGCAGCTTGCGCATGCGGTCTTTGCGCATCCTCTCCTTCTCTTTTAGGCTCGACAGCTCTGGGGGAAGTCCTGAAGTAAAGAGGAGTCATTGTGTAATATATAGAGGGGGTGCACCGTTATGCGTGGCTTCATTCATGTGTGTGTAACAAGGAGTCGTCGTGTGAGGGGGTGCACCGTTACGCGTGGCTTCATTCATGTGTGTATGAAAAGGAGTCGTCATGTGAGGAGGTGCACCGTTATGCGTGGCTTCATTCATGTGTCAATAGGATACACAGCTTTCCAAGAGGAGGCCTCTGTCAATGAGTGCACGATGTTTACACAGATAATAGAGGGTTGGCCAAAACCGTATATATGCACCGTACATGACCGTATATTGGTGATTTCCCTGCCAAAAATACCACCGTATATATATGGTTCTGGCCAACCCTACAGATGAAACATGCATGGCTGTCAACCCTGCAGCCTTGGCCTGGGCACTACTCTGCAAAGATCCGACAAGAGGAGCTGAGCACAGGCAGGTCATCGCAAGTACGAATTCTTGACAACAAATTTCCAGCAGTTGCCACAATCTGCAGGCCATTCTGGCACACACTTTCACCAGACTCCTGCCCAGGCGCCGCAGGGGCTGTCCTAACAGAAATTTCCGTGCAGTCAATGGCACAGCTGCATTTAGCTTTTTCTCTCTGCATCTTGACTGCCTCTTACGCCTCGGGCCTCAAGGCACGCAAACCTGACGGCTGAGCCTTACGCACACACAACCTTGTGATTGACACAATCGAGGCAAGACTGGGTCAACAGATCCGAGTCCAGGTACACCGCTCAAGTAGGGTTGGCCAGAACCGTAGAAATGCGCCGTGTATGACCGTATATTTGGTGATTTTCCTGCCAAAAATACCGTATATATATGGTTCTGGCCGACCCTATGCTCAAGCCATCCCTGATGGCCGCAACCTAAATGACCAAAATGACCAAACCTGATACAAAAAACTCATATCCAGGCCTCAATTCACAACCATCATCAGCCCATTAGAATTCTCCACAGGAACACCACTCGACTCCCCAACTGCTTATAACCTAAACAACCAACCCCAGCAAAATGCTGGCACCCAGGCCCCACACCAACAATAAGCTCACAGGACTCCTGTCCACACCAACAGTAAGCTTGCAGGACTCCTGTCCAAGCATACCACTCAAATCCCCCCTAGTGCCTGCAGCATAAAAGCCGAATCACACAAAAAGCCTATGTACCCAAACCCCAACCCATCGCACAAAAAGCCTGTGCACCCAGGCCTCAACCCATCACACAAAAAGCCTGTGTTCTCAGGCCCCAACCCATCACACAAAAAGCCTGTGTTCTCAGGCCCTAACCCATCACACAAAAAGCCTGTGTACCCAGGCCCCAACCAACGTTCAGCACTCGACGGTTGGGGCGAAACTCAGCTCTCACCGCATTCCTGCCCAGGTACACCGCTCAAGCCCCCCAGGGCAGCTGCAGCTGCAGATCCGTTACTGCCCTCCAGTGTGAGGCCAGCCTGCTTGGCAGCCTGTGAGTGCAGGAAGACAGTGTGTGTGTGTGCGTTGTGGGCATGCGTGTGTGTGTGTGAGTGTGTGAGTGTGTGTGAGTGCGCATGCGTATGTGTGAGCGTGTGTAATGTGGGCATGCATGTGTGTGTGTGTGTGTGTGTGTGTGTGTGAGTGTGTGAGTGTGTGTGAGTGTGCATGCGTATGTGTGAGCGTGTGTATTGTGGGCATGCATGTGTGTGTGAGAGTGTGTGTGTGTATGTGTGTGTGAGTGTGTGTGTGAGTGTGTGTGTGCAGGCGCATGCGCGTGTGTAGAGTTATGTGTTGGGAATCGCTCCTGCCCTGAAGTGCAAAGCCAGCTGTCATACAGAGCATCGTTTTTAACAGTGTGTGTAATGAGTTCTGGGTAGAGAGTCACAACTGCCCAGCGCGATTCTGGCCCTCTTTGCGGCTACCACCACACGCACAGTAAACTGCAGAGGCAAGCGACGCAGCATCGCATTGTCGCGAGGATTAGGCCATGCCAGCAACGTTTACAATTTGTTGTGCGTAGCTACCGCACGTTGTATGCGTGCGTCATATTTGAGGTGCTGCTGCAGTAATTCGCACGTTGTGTGCATGCGTCATATTGAGGTGCTGCTGCAGTAATTCACACGTTGTGTGCATGCGTCATATTTGAGGTGCTGCTGCAGTAATTTGCACGTTGTATGCATGCGTCATATTTGAGGTGCTGCTATGCGTGCGTCACATTTGAGGTGCTGCTGTAGTAATTCGCACGTTGTGTGCGTGCGTTATATTTAAGGTGCTGCTGCAGTGATTGATACACCCTGCTTTACAAGTAGCTGTCGTTTTTCTACTTGGGCCGTTGTGGCGGCGCCTACAACGCTCAGCACTGCACAAAAAAAATTTTAACACGTGTACGTGCAAATGATTCCCACCTGGGCTGCTGTGGTGCTACTAATGACTACAGCATTCAGCACTGTCTACAAATGTATTGTGCATACGTACGCACGACTCCAACCTGGGCTGCTGTGGTGCTACTAATGACTACAGCATTCAGCACTGTCTACAATGTGCATACGTACGCACGACTCCCACCTGGGCTGCTGTGGTGCTACTAATGACTAGGGCGTTCAGCGCATCTCCAGTAAGGCCAGACTCGAACAACAATTTGGTGAAGTCACGGCCTTGGGCAATGGCCTGTGCATGTGTGTGAGTGTAAATATGTTGTGTGCAACAGTGTGTTTGTGCATGTGCGATGTGCGTGTGTGTGCGTGTTTGTGCGTACAAGTGTGTGCGTGCGCGTGTGTGCGGAGAACAGATGTTGGGACCGTTTAATGAAGAGAGAACGTGTGTGCATCCACCATTAATCTTTCTCCATTCAAAAATCCAAACGCAAAACAGGAACACACACCAACACACACAGACACACACACACACACCTGTGTGACCGATATTTGCAGGGCCTCAGCCTTGCGGATTTGGTCCAGCTGGCGTTGGATCTCCTCTGCCGACAACTTTGTCACGTCCTCATGCAGCGTATGTACTTCTGCACCCACACAAAGACGCAGTCAGTGTTATGAGCACGTACTGTGTGCCCCATTTCACGTGTCGTGGCGAGTGATGCCTTCCTCTACAACATTTTCTACGCGTCCTCATGCATTTTGGCTCCTGCAGCAGGCATTGCCAGGGATGGCGTGTACCTTGTGTGTGTGTGTGTGTGTGTGTGTGCGTGTGTGTGTGTGTCTGTGTGTGTGTGTGCGTGTGTGTGTGTGCGTGTGTGCGTGTGTGCGTGTGTGTGTGCACGCAGTCGCGTGATGTTCAATATTAGAATGTACGCCAGTATTTTTGCCATCAGTAAATTGTGTTGATTCTCAGTGAGCATCGAAATCTACTATCTATTGGTAACATCATTTGGCGTGTAGCATGCATGACTGCATACATGAACAAGGGTTGATAGAAACAACATGTATGCAAATGTACGTGTGTGTGTGTGTGCACGCAGTCGCGTGATGTTAAATATTAGAAGGTACGCCAGTATTTTTGCCATCAGTATATTGTGTTAATTCTCAGTGAGCATCGAAATCTACTATTTATTCGTAACATCATTTGGCGTGTAGCATGCATGACTGCATACATGAACAAGGGTTGATAGAAACAACAGGTATGCAAATGTACGTGTGTGTGTATGTGTGTGTGTGTGCACGCAGTCGCGTGATGTTAAATATTAGAATGTACGCCAGTATTTTTGCCATCAGTATATTGTGTTAATTCTCAGTGAGCATCGAAATCTACTATCTATTGGTAACATCATTTGGCGTGTAGCATGCATGACTGCATACATGAACAAAGGCTAAAAACCTGCAAGGCAAATGCTCCCAAACCAAAAGACAAGGGCGTTCAAGCAAAAGTTGACGTAGTTTTTGCAGCGTGCGCCCTTTTTTGCTTGCACAAAGTTCCAACCAGCGCTGATGGCAAGCGTTTTATGTTTTGCATGTCGTCATTATCCTGACACACACACACACACACCAGGTCAAGCCTGCAACCCTTCTGATCCCCATTTGACCTTTTCTTGTCCTTCTTTGCGTAGAGGAGTTTCACGGTACCAAAGTGGCCCCTTTTCATTTATTAATGGGGGAAGCGGGTTTGGCTGCCTGCACAGTTTGTTTTTACATCTGCACAGTTTGTTTTTACATCTGCACAGTTTGTTTTTACATTTCATGTTCCCGTCTTCTACTACGATTCTGACACGCCCTCATGCATTCTCTGGCACCTGTTGTAACAGACAGCACATGGGGCAGAACAGCAGTGCATGCCACAGCGAGCGCGTCTTTTGTAGAGTTGGCCAGAACCGTATATATATACCGTATATGACCGTACATTAGGCGATTCCCCTGCCAGAAATATCGTACATATCGTATGTACACTGTAATTACACGTTTCTGGCCAACCCTGGTCTGTTGCAGACAGCTCTGACGTGAATATTTGCGGCGTGCGTGTTTTGGCACTGAGCACCCTGCAAACGTGAGTCAGCCGTCAATGTTGGCAGCAGTGTTGTGTCATTTGTGTCAATTACATTGTTTGTCTCTCCTCTGTTGTGTCATTTGTGTCAATTACATTGTTTTATCTCTCCTCTGTTGTGTCATTTGTGTCAATCACATTGCTTGTCTCTCCTCTGTTGTGTCATTTGTGTCAATCACATTGTTTATCTCTCCTCTGTTGTGTCATTTGTGTCAATCACATTGCTTGTCTCTCCTCTGTGGCGGGTTTGGAATCCTCATATTCGCACAGGGTGTGTGCTTCAGCACAGGAGAAGCAGGGTGTGAACAGCACAGGGCGTGTACAGCACAGGGCATGTACAGCACAGGGTGTGTACACCACAGGGTGTGTACAGCACAGGGTGTGTACAGCACAGGGTGTGAACAGCACAGGGTGTGCTTCAGCACAGGGTATGTACAGCACAGGGTGTGTACAGCACAGGGTGTGTACAGCACAGGGTGTGTACAGCACAGGGTGTGTACAGCACAGGGTGTGTACAGCACAGGGCGTGTACAGCACAGGGCGTGTACAGCACAGGGTGTGTACAGCACAGGGCGTGTACAGCACAGGGTGTGCTCAGCATAGGGTGTGTACAGCACAGGGTGTGCTTCAGCACAGGGTGTGCTCAGCATAGGGTGTGTACAGCACAGGGTGTGTACAGCACAGGGTGTGCTCAGCACAGGGTGTGTACAGCACAGGGTGTGCTTCAGCACAGGGCGTGTACAGCACAGGGTGTGTACAGCACAGGGCGTGTACAGCACAGGGTGTGTACAGCACAGGGCGTGTACAGCACAGGTTGTGTACAGCACAGGGTGTGTACAGCACAGGGCGTGTACAGCACAGGGTGTGAACAGCACGGGGTGTGAACAGCACAGGGTGCGTACAGCACAGGGTGTGTACAGCACAGGGCGTGCTTCAGCACAGGGCGTGTACAGCACAGGGCGTGCTTCAGCACAGGGCGTGTACAGCACAGGGCGTGTACAGCACAGGATATGTACAGCACAGGGTATATACAGCACAGGATATGTACAGCACAGGGTGTGCTCAGCATAGGGTGTGCTTCAGCACAGGGTGTGCTCAGCACAGGGTGTGTACAGCACAGGGTGTGCTTCAGCACAGGGTGTGTACAGCACAGGGTGTGAAAAGCACAGGGTGTTCACAGCACAGGGTGTGCTTCAGCACTGGAGGAGCAAAATGACCTGAGCTGCTTCGAAGGTGAGGAGTTAGGGGTACAAGGAAAAGCTGTTGCTGCTCGACCCTTGTGACCATCGCATCAAGGAAAGCAACGCAGCAGCTTGAGCAGCGAAGAAAGCAAAGAGATACCACCTGCGAAGAAAAGTCTGTCCACACGAACAAAAAAACAGGAAAGTCATGCAAAGTAGCGAATTTATATGTGGTACTCATAAAGGGAGCTCACACACTAAAACACACACTCACACACACAGACACACGCACAGACACACACAGACACACACACGCACACAATTGCACTCACACACAGACACAGACACACACGCACACAAACACACACACTCACGCACACACAAAGCGATACACACCTGCCGCCTCTCCACTGCCCTTGTCAGCATAACTCCACCCACATGCACATACGCACGCGCACACACATGCGCACACACACAAATACACACACAAATCAATACACACCTGCCGCCTCTCCACTGCCCTTGTCAGCATCACTCCACCCACATGCACATACGCACGCGCACACACATGCGCGCACACACAAATACACACACAAATCAATACACACCTGCCGCCTCTCCACTGCCCTTATCAGCATCACTCCACCTGCTGCGCCTCCCAGGCTTACCACCTGGAGCAGCAGCAAGACAAAAACTCATGCTTGTACGTGTGTGTGTGTGTGTGTGTGTGTGTGCAAGTGTGGGAGCGCACAAGTGTGGATGCAACTTGCGTACTTGCGCCTGTGTGTGTGAGGATGTGCCCTGTCTGTTTGTGGGTGCAAGCCTGTGTCTTTCAGGCTTACCACCTGGGGCAGCAGCACAACAAAAAACTGTGCATTGACGTGTGCACGTGAGAGAGTGTGCATGTACATAAGAGTGGGTCAAAGCATGCGTATTCACGCCTGTGCGCGTGTGAGAGCGTATATGTACGTACGCGTGGGTAAAAACATGCGTTTCAACGCCTGTGCGCGTGTGAGAGTGTTTGTATATGTACGTACGCGTGGGTCAAAACATGCGTTTCAACGCCTGTGTGCGTGTGAGAGTGTGTGAATATGTACGTACATGTGGGTGAAAACACACATATTCACGCCTGTGTGCGTGTGAGAATGTGCTTGTCTGTTTGTAGGTGCATACCTGTGTCTTTCAGGCTCACCACCTGGGGCAGCAAACACAGCAATACTCAAAGGTGGCGCACACGTATGTGTGTGCGTGTGGGCAACTGCTGAGCTTGTGTGCATAGGTGTGGATGTGTGGATGGGTCATGCACGTGTGTATGTGGGTGTGGGTGTGGGTGTGTGTGGGCACATGTGGTTCAGGTGTGACAAAAACCCAACGCATTGCCATACCTTGTTGGGCGCCCTCAGGAGCGGCAGCAGGCTGGGCCGGCTGTGGCTGTTGTTGCGGTGCAGGCGGTAGATCTGAGGATGGGAGGCCCATACTGTGAGGAGGAACGCAGGGGTTTAGCACGTTGACAAATAGAGCACGATAGCACGTAATGTAACATGCATTGATAAGTGTGTGAAGACGACTGCAATGGTGGTAGCTCTGAGGACGGGAGGCCCATTCTGTGAGGAGAGAAGCGTAATTGTTAATGCACATGATTAAATGTGTTCAGGGTTGGCCAGGACATTACAATTACATGGTACATAATTCCAAACAAACAAGCACATTACAGTTAACCGTACATACAATTTACCGTATATATGCACCGTATATGACCATATATTTGGTGATCTCCCTGCCAAAAATACCGTATATACACCGTATACACATGGTTCTGGCCAACCCTAAATATGTATTGATGGAGTGTAAAGACACCTGCATTGCGGGTGGTAGATCTAGGATGGGAGGCCCATACTGTGAGGAGGGGGGAGGCAGGTCAGGTTGCATCTCGTGTGGATGTGTTATGGTTGTGCAGTGCAGTGCAGGTGGTGGTGGTGGTCATTTAGAGGTTGGAGGGCTCATACCGCGTGTGCTCAAAAATTGAGGCGGTATTCATAGGAGAACGTATTCGTAGGGGTACACAATACAAGTACAGGTAGCACAATGGCGCACTGTGAGTCGAGTACACTGCACGCCACACGCACATGCACGCGTGCACGCGCGCATGCTCACTCACACACAGCACCCAATGCAGCCGACACATATGTGCATGCCCCCTAACCACTGAGAGATGGACACCACCTGTGGTTCATGGCTGCTGCGGCCTCCATCGCCCTGTCCAGAGGCGTACGCGGCAGGACAGCAGGCGCCGGCTGCTGCTCTTTGATGTTGTCTGCCTTCTCCTCTATTGGTGGTGCTTCTGGTGCCGGCACATTAGCTAGATCTGGAGGTGGAGGAGGACCAGGCAGATGTTCCTGCTGCTGCTGCTGCTGCTCGCGCATGGATGGGGGAGGGGGGAGAGTTTGCTGCTCGTGTGCGGGAGGGGGCGGAGGTAGCTCGTGAGATGGGGGAGGAGGGAGGGGATGCTGGTCTGTGTCCATGGGCTCAGGGCCACCCCTGAGCGTTCGTGAGTACGAAGAAGAGTGGGTATGGTGTTCAGTGTTTCTCACTGAGAATTACAGTATACCAGTTTGCATGTTGCAGAGCCTTAACAGGATACCAGCAGAGGAGGAGCCTAACAGGAACATCATAAGCCTAACAGAAACATCAAAAAGACACATCAAAAGCCTAACAGAAATATCTAAAAAAGAGGAGGAGCCTAACAGAAACATCAGAGCCTAACAGAAACATCAAATGCGATGCGAAACCCTGAATGTCAAGCCAGTGACTGCTTAGATGGTGTAATAATGTGGTGTACCAATGTGGAGGTGCAACCACAAAACGTGTTGCTGTTACTGTGTAAGTACAGCCATAAGAAGAGCAGTGATCCTGTGAGTTGGCAAAGCCTTTGTGAATACATGCATGCATACGCACATGCATTTGCACTATCACACACATGCACACGTGCACACACACAATGCACACACACTCTGACCTGTCACTGCGTGGGGCGGGAGAAGCAGAGCTGCTGCTGTCACTGCTGCGGCTACTCACACTTCTTCTCCTCTCCTTCCTCCCCTCTCCCCCTGCCCCTTCACGTCCCTCCCTCCTCCCCTCAACCTCATCCTCCTCTTCGCCCGCCTTCCCCTTTTCCCCCCTCCCATCCTCTCGTCCTTCCCCTTTAGCAGCCCCCTCTTTTCTTGCCACATCAACACCGCCACCACCACTAGCTCTCCTCCCCTCACGCTTCCCTCCCTCTGCTGGACCCCTGCTGCTGCTGCGGCTGCTGCTACTACTGCTGCTGAGACTGGGACTCCGCTTCCTCCTAGCCGCTGGGCTTCTGCTTCTACTCACACGTCGTGTGCGTGTTGCCACCGGGCTCTTGCTCCTGCTCACTCGTCGTGTGCGTGTGGCCACTGGGCTCTTGCTTCTGCTCGCTCGTCGTGTGCGTGTGGCCACTGGGCTCTTGCTCCTGCTCGCTCGCCGTGTGCGTGTGGCCACTGGGCTCTTGCTTCTGCTCGCTCGTCGTGTGCGTGTGGCCACTGGGCTCTTGCTCCTGCTCGCTCGCCGTGTGCGTGTGGCCACTGGGCTCTTGCTTCTGCTTGCTCGTCGTGTGCGTGTGGCCACTGGGCTCTTGCTCCTGCTCGCTCGCCGTGTGCGTGTGGCCACTGGGCTCTTGCTTCTGCTCGCTCGTCGTGTGCGTGTGGCCACTGGGCTCTTGCTTCTGCTCACTCGTCGTGTGCGTGTGGCCACTGGGCTCTTGCTTCTGCTCACTCGTCGTGTGCGTGTTGCAACAGGAGATGCGCTGCGACGGCGGCGGGCGGTAGCGGGGGATGGGGTGCGCCGCCTGCAAGCATTGTTAATGTAAAACATTTGTGTTTGGGTGTGTGTATACGTGTGTGTGAGATCAGCAGAGAAGTATAGAGAGGATAAGTCGCAAATTATTATGGGCAAGCTTTGTTGCGCAGAGATGAAATAACTGTTGACAAGGGTCTACACACTAACACACACATACAAGCACACACACAAACACACAGGACATGTGCAAACTCATAGCACACACAGCACACGCACACACAGCGTGTCACGTTGTCTCTGCACCTAGGAGCAAACAGGCAGAGCTTAACACAATTCCTGCAATTTGGTAAAAATGGCTCATTAGAACACACATCAAGGCAGGTGAAAGAACTCGGCTCCCACCAATCAACACAGGGAAGCACCACATCACCAGGCAAGGATACAGCATCGAGCAGTGAGCACGTTTTAGGGTCAGGCTAGCTGCCCTGCCAGCTTTGTCGGACGTGTTATGGGGCACACTCAGTAAAAAGATTCAGTAGATAGGGCAAGGTGCACTGACAGATCAGCCTGGACGTTGATTGGGCACGTTCAGGAAGTCGAATATAATTTAGTTAGCACAGCCAAGGGTAGGTTAGCACAGGCAAGGGTAGTTTAGCACAGCCAAGGGCTGCCTGAGGCTCTAAGCATTATGATGGGCGCACTTAGGAATTCAAATTTGATGCGGTTAGCACAGCCAAGGGTAAATTAGCACAGCCAAGGGCCACCTGAGGCTTGAAGCATTTAGACGGGCGTGCTGAGTGCTGAGTGAGTTGAAGAAAAAGCAACACAATGCAATACGTATGCAGGAAATAACATTAATGACATGACTGTAGGGTTGGCCAGAACTGTATATAATATACCAGATACACAGTGTCAATACGGTATTTTTGGCAGGGATATCACCAAATATACGGTCATATACGGTGTATATATACGGAACTGGCCAACCCTACAAGTTCGCGACATTTACAAATACATGTTAACACACACGTTTACATACACACGCGTGCATTTGGCATGCGTGTGCTGGTAGGCACACACGTACATCATCTGCACACTGCACACATGTGTTGACGAATAAAAGCGGTGCATACAAGGGCCTACGTCACGCCACACAATGCAACGGACACATCCACCACAAGTCACACATGCTACGCGTGCAGTACATGCACCCAAATGTGGACGAAGGAACAAAGGCAAACAGCACACACGGGTCACACATATGCTACGCGTGCAGTACCTGCGCGCAGGTGCAGGCAAAGGAACAAGGACAAACGGCACACACAAGGTACACATGCTACGCGGGCAGTACCTGCGCACTGGTGCAGGCAAAGGAACAAGAGCAACGGCACATACAAGGTACACATGCTACGCGTGCAGTACCTTTGCGCAGGTGCAGGTAAAGGAGCAAGGACGAACAGCACACACAAGGTACACATGCTACGCGCGCAGTACCTGCGCACTGGTGCAGGCAAAGGAACAAGAGCGACGGCACACACACACAAGGCACACATGCTACACGCGCGGTACCTGCGCACAGGTGCAGGCGAAGGAGAGCGGCGCCTGCGCACAGGTGCAGGTGAGGGAGAACGGCGCCTCCTAGTGACAGGCGCAGGTGAAATAGAGCGGCGTCTTCGTGCGGGGGAAGGGCTCCTGCGCTTGCGCGCGGGGGAGGGGCTCTTCCTGGCAGCTGCTGGGGAGGAGGAGCGGCGTCTTCGTGTGGGGGAAGGGCTCCTGCGCTTGCGCGTGGGGGAGGGGCTCTTCCTGGCAGCTGCTGGGGAGGAGGAGCGGCGCCTTCGTGTGGGGGAAGGGCTCCTGCGCTTGCGCGCGGGGGAGGGGCTCTTCCTGGCAGCTGCTGGGGAGGAGGAGCGGCGCCTTCGTGTGGGGGAAGGGCTCCTGCGCTTGCGCGCGGGGGAGGGGCTCTTCCTGGCAGCTGCTGGGGAGGAGGAGCGGCGCCTTCGTGCGGGGGAAGGGCTCCTGCGCTTCTGTCGGCCGGCCTCTGGACTGCGCCTGCGTAGGTATCAGTGCAACACACTTTCATATTGTGTGCAGTGGCATCAGTAGCATTATCATCATCAGCAGCAGCAGCAGCAGGATCAGGAGCAGCAGCAGCAGCAGCAGCAAGAGTAGGAGCAGCAGCACAGTAGTAGCAGCAGCAGCAGCATCAGCAGTAGTAATAGCAGGAGCAGAGCGTGAGCTTCAAGCACCACTGCTAATGTTCTCACTGGAGTGTGTGGACCAGTAGCAGCAAGGACCAAACCAATAAGCGTCATATAAGACAAACAAACACACATACATACACACACAGACATGCACACGCACCTGGTCTCCCGCTCTCCACCGCGGCTCCCCCTCTCACGAGAGAGCGCGCGGCGTGTGGCCGGAGGCGGGCTAAGGCTGACAGGCCGCCGCCTCTCCTGCACAGGGCTAGACTTGCGCCTGGCATCACGCTCACGGTCACGATCGCGTTCACGCTCACGCTCTTGAGTAGCAGGGGGAGGAGGGGACCTGCTGCGGCTGAGGCGGGAGGCAGCAGGAGGGGCTTTGGGCCGTTTCTTGGGTTCAGGGCTGGGGCTGCAGGAATGAAGGGAGTGGATGAGTAGCAGGGGGAGTCAAGGCACAGGCTCAAGGAAACGGCGCTGCCCGTGTGAATGAGAATGTGGATAAGCAGCAGAAAGGGTGTTGAGCAGGCTCAGGGTTGGGGCTGCATGAATGAGTGACAGGGGGCAATTTAGGCACAGGCCCAGGGCTAAGGCTGTGCATGTGTGGACAAGTGTGGACGAGCAACAGGAGGGGTTTTGGACACGGCTTTTGGGCTGCACTTGCGTGATTGAGAAGGTGCATGAGCAGCAGGACTATGGGCACAGGCTCGTGGCTGCGCATGTGTGGATGAGAATGTAGATGAGCAGCAGGTGGGGCTATGGGCACAGGCTCATGGCTGCGCATATGTGGATGAGAACGTGAATGAGCAGCAGGGCTACAGGCACGACTCAGGGCTTGACGCTGCGCATGTGTGGATGAGAATGTAGATGAGCAGCAGGTGGGGCTATGAGCACAGGCTCATGGCTGCGCATATGTGGATGAGAACGTGAATGAGCAGCAGGGCTACAGGCACGGCTCAGGGCTTGATGTTGCGCATGTGTGGATGAGAATGTAGATGAGCAGCAGGTGGGGCTATGGGCACAGGCTCATGGCTGCGCATATGTGGATGAGAACGTGAATGAGCAGCAGGGCTACAAGCACGGCTCAGGGCTTGACGCTGCGCATGTGTGGATGAGAAAGTGGATGAACAGCAGGAGGGGGCGCAAGATGTGCAAGACATATTTCATTTTTATCGATAAGAAACGTGGTGAAAGCAATCTTCAACACAGCAAAACAACGAAAATTCACACTTAAACACACACGCACACACATGCTCAAGGATATGCCCAAACATCACACACGCTACACATATGCACACATGCACGCACGGACACATGCAAGCATGCGCACAGCACCCACGCACCCACGAGCAAACCTCCCCCCCTCCCCCTCCCCACACACACACGCACACACATACACACACACAAATACACACACATGCACACACATATACACACACGCAGTGACACATTCACCACACAGGCACAAGCGCAGCCTCTGACCTGGAGGGTCGTTGTTGGGCAGGAGGGGAACGAGAGCTGCTGCTTCTATCCGCCTTGCGATCAGCTTTGCTCTCCTCAGCAACAGGAGCTTGCGCCCTCTCCTTCCTCTCCTCCCTCCCGCTCCTGTCCTCTCTTTCGGAGCTGGGGCTGCTACGCCTTCCATGCTCATCCTCTTTCCTGTGGCTGTCTTTCCCTCCCTTGGGACCGGGGCTGGGGCTTCGAGAGCTGTGCAGGCCATCTACTTCCCCATTCTTCTCCCCCTCCACGCCCCTCTCCTTCCGTTCCTTCTTGTCCTTCTTGTCCTTTTTCTTCTTCTCCTTCTTCTCCTTTTTTTCCTTTTTAGGAGCCTTCTCTTTCTTCTCCTTCTTCCCCTCGTCCGCAGGCTGCTGCTCCTTGCGCCGCTTGTCTTTCACATGGTGGGGAGAAGCGCTGCGTGAACGCTCCCTCTTTTCCCTGTGCGAGAGGCAAAGAGCAGAGCACATGCATGCGTCTAAGTATGCATGCGTATCACACTCGTGTACATGCATAAGTGCGTGTGTGTTAGCGCGGACGTGCCTGCGCTCCATCATGCATGCTCAGAACCACCGCAGTGATGGATCAGAGTTTGCAGCACAACCAGCTTCTAAAGAATGTGCGCATGCCCAATACCTGTGCAACTCCCTGTCCACCATCAAGTTGGATGGGATGAGGGGAGCCTTACGCGCTTCACTCGCTAACACGTTTTGGACATTTTATAAGTTTTGTTTCTTTGTGGTACTCTTAAAAAACACACACACTGGGTTACCGATTTTGTTCCGGCATCTGCAAATTCAATGTTATAAGTATTTAATTAGCATTGACCAAAATGGAAAAAGAACACTCAAACCCCCTCGCGGGAGGAAATGGGTCCACCCCCAGCCACGTCGTCATCGACGCAGGGGACGCCTCTTCACCTCCTTTTCCGCACAGGAAAGGAGCCGCAGCAAGGTAAGGGCTCAAGCCGCGAGGATCCTCCGGGATATCCCGAGACGGCGGCACATTTGCAGTATGCCAGTCCAAGGCGAACCGAGAACACCCACACTTGCCTGATGATGGGATACGCAACCTGTCCCAATATTTATTGACAGACTAGGTTATGAAGGCAGCTAAGGGAATGTACTGAGAATTGAATGCAATGCAAGTAGGCGCAAGGTTCATAGACCTGTACAGGCACGGACTGACAGTCCACCCTCTTGCCACCCGCAGTGCTTGGATGATTGCTGCCGTGGTGTTTGCCTGCGTCCTCGGTCTGGTGGGCCTCATCTTGGGTGCCTACGCCACTGCGGAAGTCAACTCCTTGGATGACCGGAGCAAATCCAACGTGAGTCTCACGGCCTTTTGCCTTGTTGGGACTCACGCAGCTCGCTCCTCTGCTTTTCTTTTTGTGGTTAAACTCTTGTGTTTGTATCAGTCAACATGGTAACTTCTCTTGAACGATACAGGTCAACTCTTTAAATGCCATGGACGGCTTCTTCTCCTCGAATCCCAGCAAGGTGAGGTGGGGGGTGCTCAAAACAAGGCATAGACCTGTTCAGTGCCCTGAGCAATAGGGTTTTAACTGCTTTGTGTTATTTGCCACAGGTCTCTTTCTAATCCACACCTCTACTTTTGGCCTTTTAACGCAGACTATGACGGGCTTTTCGCTTGGAGGCAACATAGTTGGAGACCGTGGCCTGTGGGTTACACACCCAGACCTGGAATTGGCTCGTTCTGATGCAGGAGTGAGTTATGCGAACGGAATGTTCACACCAGGCATGTGCAGGCATGCTGATGGAATGGGAGGAACAGAGCGCACGTGACAGAAAGACCTGGTTAAATTTGAATGGAGAAAAACGCTTATCCTCTGCTACGCAATGTCAGTAAGAAATAATGCTCAGTGCCTATTCTTCTTCGACTTAGCAAGTGTCACTGCCTCACAAGAATGTGCCCTTGCTCCTACCTTCCACCCCGCGGTGGTATGTGCAAGGATTGTGCGGGCGCAGCGTTAAGAGCCATGTCCATGTCCATGCGCCTCATGTACCATTGTATGTTTGCGTATCCATCCTGCTCGGGAACCAACTATAATGCGTATTGTTACGAAGAGGCGCAATCAATAATTTATGCATGCCTCATTGTTCCTATCATGCATCCACGCCGCCACCCTGTTTGTATATCACACGGCACACTTGTCAGCTGGTACCCGATACCTACTTCCGTACGCTCTAGCTGCTGTATGATCAGGCACGTATGGGCGGCACAAGAAACTTAAATGGCTCCATTTTCTTCATACCAGTGGGGAGTGATTTTCACTGCCTGCGTAGCTTTTTCTCTTTCCAGCTCCTGTTCATGCACACTCTTCTTAGATTGCACTCCCCCAGGCTGTATCGTACAAATACAACATTTACCTGTTTGGAGGCCTGTCACTAAACTATCTCGGAATTGCACTCCCTCAGGCTGTGTCATATAACGACAAAATCTACATGTTTGGAGGCCTGCGCCTCAAGGAAGAAGAGGACCAAGAAGTCCCGGGCGAGATCCTGAACTCACTGGTGCGTGAGACCGGGGCTGTACGTTAGGAGTAGAAAAAGAAAAGAACACAGGTACTGTAAACGCCACCAACATGAATAGGAAAGCATGCTGTTTTGTGTCCTGCACCACCCAATGGATGCAGAGCCACAACATCCCGCTTGGAAGACATAAAGAAGAAGGTTTTTCAACCATGGCTGTGCGTCAAGTTCAGGCCTTGCGTGAAATTAGGACCATGATGTAAAATGTTAATGCCCGTAGCAGCAGGGTTGGCTGTGGTATTGGGCCAGTGCGGGAATTCAGGAACGTGCGTGCTTTTCAATTTAAATCATGCTTTGAAAGATTGTAAACGACAAGTTCTCACTCTCTTTTGACTGCTTACATTTCTATCCGTGTGTGTATTAAAACCTGGTGTTCCCTCCCCTGGCCTGGTCGATATTTCGTCATAGCTCCAGGAAGATAACAGTGCACGCATACTAATTTTCTTTGCACCTCCACACTGCTCACGTTCTTTTCTTAGATAGGAAGCCCTTGCTCACTCGTCACCCCCAGGCCGTGTTTGATACGCTCACTCATTCACCCCTTAAGTATAGTCCATTCATGCATCTCGCCCAGGTTGTATATGATCCGCTCATTTACCCCTTGTGTCTAAGTCTATTTACTCGTCACGTATAGTTAGGCTTAGCCAGAACCATATATATATACGATATACGGTGTACATACGGTGTCTTTGGCAGGGAAATAATCAAATATATGGTCATATACGGTGTATATATGTAGTTCTTGCCTACCCTACGTATACCGCTCACTCATCACGCACAGTCCACTCACTCATCACATACAGTCCACTCACTCATCACGCACAGTCCACTCACTCATCACGTACAGTCCACTCACTCATCGCATACAGTCCACTCACTCATCACATACAGTCCACTCACTCATCACATACAGTCCACTCACTCATCACGTACAGTCCACTCACTCATCACATACAGGTCGTGTATGATCCAGTGACCATGAAGCACTCTCAGCTGGCTGACATGCCAGAACCCCGGTAGGGTGTTGGGGCTTGACGCGCGATTTGGAGGGGTACATCCATATGGAGGTGTACACTTAAAATGTGCTGCATGGAAAAATGGATTTTGAGGATAATTATCATGCACCCCCAAACAGAGGCTTTTATCTGAATTTGACAAGAAAAGGTCTCCTAGGTGAGAGCATCTGCGCGCTCCTCCCCTCAGCCTTAATCATGCTGAGTGTGTGAACGCTGAGCTGAGCTTTTTAGTACATGTCACTAGGCGCAATTAGTGCACGTCACTTAGTTCTTAGTGCAAAACCTCTTAGTGCAGTTCACTAGGCGCAAATAGTGAATGTCACTAGGCGCAAAAAAACTTAAAAAGAGACCATATTATGAGAGTGAATCGAGAGAAGAAAAAGGCCATATTGTGAGGCCGTGTCGTGAGTTCCTATAGGGCCTCTTTCTGTGCTGTGCAATGCTGTCAATTCATAGCATTTCCCATGTGTATCAAAGAGCATTTCCGCTCGGTAAACGCACGCACACACACACACACACACACACACACACACACACACACACACACACACACACACACACACAAGAGCGCACACAACACACACCCAAAAGCACACACAACACACACGCAATGAGTTTCTCCTATAAATTTGGAATTGGCCAGACCCATAAAACCACACACTCGTGTGTTTTGAAATTCCCTGCATACACACCTAAGTTCTAGCTCTCCTAGCATGTTATATATTACTCTAACCAGGGATGGGTCATACGGACTTCTAAGACGTCCCATACGGTATAATACGCCATTAATACGACGTACGCGTATAATACACAAACGTATTTTTGCTATTTTGGGGGGTACCCTGGGCTTGCACCAACCACCCCCCAACCACCACGAATTGTCCCCCCAGCCTCCAGAACATTACAATGCCTCCTGGTAAAGACCCTGAGTGGCATCGTGTTGTTGTTATGGGACAGAAGGGGCAGATTAAAGAGATGCCAGATGCCGATGCCGGATGCCAGGATTCCGAGATTTCAGCAGCGGTGCCCCCCGCATCCGTGAGCACTTCGTGAGGCAGAATCGCAGCGTAGGTGTAGCAGCATGCAAAGCTGACCCGGCAGGAATCCTCAGAGCGTAGTCGCAGCGCTCGCATGGGAGAAATTGCCGACGCTAGCGCTCAGAGGGAGGAGCATGCAGGAAGAGAGAGGCACCTGCACAGGACTACAGCAAGCACATCAGCAGCAGCATCTACACAGTCATTGAACACCTGCAGCAAGAGGGCAGTGACCAAGGCTTGTGTGGATGCAGCTGTTGCACAATTCATCAACGCTACAGCCGTCACCTTCTGGGTTGTGGTAGCAATAAGCAAGTGATCATGCTACGTTCTGAGGGGCTGGGAGTTCCTCTGGGGGGCTCTAGAGGGCCTGGGAGTGCTTCTGGGGGCTTCTGGGGGGCTTGTGGCTGCAGAATTCGTTAAGTGCCCAAAATCGTATTATACGGAGCAATTTGTAAAACATGGTTAAATACGTGATAAATACGATACGACGTATAATACGCCTACGCCGTATGACCCATCCCTGACTCTAAACAAAAACAAAAACACACGTAAACACACATCCAGGTACCGCATGGCCTACGCTCTCCTAGATGATAAGATCTACCTGTTCAGTGGCCTGAGCAAGTACGACGAGGGTGGAACCACATCTGCATCTACAATGATCTATGACATCTCAGAGGTAATGTTTGCGGTGTCCAAGTTCAATGAAACCAGGCCAATGGAATCATTGCAATGAAATCAGGGCACATGCGCAGTTGAAGCCGTGAGCAATGTGGAGAACATAGCCTCCAAAATACAGCGGCGACAGCCCTCCCGTGTCTTAGAGCCCCACTTAAATTTAAAGTGTAGCTCCCGCGTGATTAGGCCTCCAACAAAGAAAGAAGGCCTCCAACAAAGAACAAGAAGGCCTCCAACAAGAAGGCCTCCAACAAAGAAGGCCTCCAACAAAGAAAGAAGGCCTCCAACAAAAAGGCCTCCAGCAGTTAAATCTGTGATTAGGCCTCCAACAGTTAAATCTGTGATTAGGCCTCCAACAGTCAAATCTGTGATTAGGCCTCCGACATTTAAATCTGTGATTAGGCCTCCAACAGTTAAATCTGTGACTAGGCCTCCAGCAGTTAAATCTGTGATTGGGCCTCCAACAGTTAAATCTGTGATTAGGCCTCCAACAGTTAAATCTGTAATTAGGCCTCCAACAGTTAAATCCAGGGATGGGTCATACGGACTTTTGAGACGTCCCATACGGATTAATACGCTATTAATACGACATACGCGTATAATACGCAAACGTATTTTTGCTATTTTGGGGGGTACCCTGGGCTTGCACCAACC
>Ga0307968_1000679_pt1 | contig 25487 bp, 15 predicted proteins | sample OrgLakmetagen650_FD_201834 | JGI IMG/M metagenome (GOLD analysis project Ga0307968, IMG submission 201834) | Saline water microbial communities from Organic Lake, Antarctica - #650 | ecosystem: Environmental > Aquatic > Non-marine Saline and Alkaline > Saline | place: Antarctica: Organic Lake...
TCGTACATACAACTCACACCCACGCAGTCCCTGAAAAGCGCTCAGCAATTGAGCTGTCCAGCAGGCACTTGAACGAGGCTGTAAATTGAGATCAGCCTGGACTACCCTCCGCAAAGTGTCACTATTCCATCTGCCATAAGCTAGACGGCACCTGCCCCATGCTGTTAGGCTGCATCCATTATAATAGGCACAACGTTGCTTGACAAATGAGCCTTGAATTGCAGTGACATTCCAGGCTTGTTGGTGTTGGGACAACTTTATGCAAGAGGGGTGCAAGTTGACATGTCTAGACTACAAGTATGGAGAAGAGATTTATGAATAATGCACACGGAGCTTACAAAGGTATGAAGAGGGAAAAAGCTGCGCACTTGAATGCCTGTGTACCAAGGGGCTAGCAAAACAGTGAGAAAAGCAACAACTGGCTGAGTGCACGCAAATCCAGAAGCAAAGCCTCGGGACACTCAACAACAGGCTAGGGAAGCTAAGAGTAAGCCAGGCTCAGCCATCGCGATGAGTGGTGTTTTAAAACCATATTCAACTCAATGTCGCATTCAACTCAAGTGCTAGTTTGATTCATGCGCACACACACATAATACACACACATTAGGCCATGTGGCACACGCCAGAGGTGCACGAAGAGAGCTCTTTACAACTGTAAACGTGGACAAAGACGACCATAATGCAAGAGCGCTAGCACCCATCGTCGCCGCCGCGTTCCCCCGCCTCAGCTTGCTGAGCATAGTCAGGCAGTACTTGGCCACCAGCTTTTTTGTGGGAGCTGGGAGCAGCAAGGCCGCCCTTGCCCCTGAAAGAGTTCATCACAAACCCTGCAACGGATCCTCCTGGAAAAACAGCCAAGACGGGAGTTTCATTCATATTGATGTGAGCCCAGCTTGCTGCTTGTTCTAGTGGTTTATTGCCTTTATCCCAGCCAGGTGTGTAGCAGTGAGGCATGTTTCTGGGAGATCTTCCTTAAACAGTTGCGACAGCTTCCTATGTTCTTTCTGGTGACAGGTGATGGCTGCTCAATGTCAGGCCATAGGCAGCGTTGCCAGCCTGAATTTAGTAGAGCCCATAGGATGTGGCTTTCAAGAGGACATGTATTACGCACCAGAGTTGCATAGTTACAGGGTTGGCACGTCTGCCTAGCCTTTCCTGCCTGGAGGTTGGATTTTTGCGCGTAGAAGGGCTTGCCGTTGTCTTCAACAGCTGCCCCGCCCATTCCCCATCTCAAAATTAAAAAGATGTACAACTCTTTAAATGTCCTTAGTGACCTGCTCTGAATCCATAGCACATTATTGCCTTCTGAATATATGTAACATAACCTCCTTTTCCTCAGATCGCCTAACAGACATAACAGACTCTCCAGACTATATAGACTCTCAAGGTAGTCCTGGGCTATTATCAATATAATAGCTGCAGGCACGGGCTCAAGACCCGGCTACCTCATTTACACACCTGATTCCTTACACCATATCTTCTTGACCAACAGTGACAGGCTTGAATTTGGCAAGGCGCCCAACCTGAGGCAAATTGACTTGCATGCTAATGATCTTATCTGCGCTGAAGGTGTTGCCGTGCAGGCATGGCTTGAGGAATGAGCTGAGGGCTTGCCCCTGAACTGCCAAAGGAGTCAAAGCTTTGCTGTACTACATGTGCCATAGGGGGAGCAAATGGGATGATCATAGTAGAAACTGCAGGACCAATATTAATTGCACACGGATATGCACATCCTCAGTTCTCTTGACATAAAACTTATAACTCCCCAGACTGCAGTTTCATCCTCTGTCAAAAACCTGCGTGCATTCGTGGGAAGCCGGCATGTCGCGCGTCAACCACTCCAGCCTGCACCTTCCCTATTTTAAGCCAGTCGTCTTACCGGGAAAACTTCAACCAGATCAGCAACGTGTTTTGCCTGTTTACTGCCTAGCAGTGCAGCTTGGTGCACTTTGCACAGGGGGATACTTAGCACCAGTAAAAGAGTGTACTAATTGCGTAGCGCCCATCTCCAAGGAGAATACAAATGGCACAAAGACATATAGCACCATGCATCTTGTTATTATTTTTGACTACTGCCTTACATCCCCCATTTTTGCACGTTGAACTGCTGGTTGCGCTTTTTCTCGCATCTGCTGCAGAGACTTGGGTCTGAGCATGATCTAAACCATAAAAAGTGTGTTTTGGGGGGGATTGCTTTCTGATCAAATTCAAGATCTCATAAACCACTGGCCCTCACAAGTGAGCATGCATACCCTTTCTGCAAGGTGATTTCGCGTTGTCACACACTGTCTTACAGAGGCATATCATATGCCATAATTTTCGAGGGGGTCCCCAGAAATTTTCTGGGCCACTCCCACGGAATCCTAATTATATTTATGGAATCCTCAAGCTCAAGTCCAGTCGATTGGCACCCTTGTTGGGTGATTTGATTAAAGGGGGGGGGCTGGGTGCCTGGTCATAGAAGTGCATGGAACGTCCCCAAGTAGGCCGCGGGGGGGTGTTCAGGCAAGTTACCAGCAATTGATTCCAAACTTGCAGTTTACGCATTGCATTATGCATAAGTTGCATGATTGAAGTAAACAAATGCTTTGGCAAAGGTGTTGGCTGGATTTGTGCACTAAACAGGTGGTCAGTGCAAGAACGTGCGCAAACCAGTTTTTGCCCTATAGCTCGTCAGGTATTGCATTATTTGACATGAGAACTGTGCAGGCAGATAGCTGCTTGAATTCTGAGCAGATTGACACCCTTTTTATTAGTGTGGGGGTCAGGAAGTTGGGGGGGGGGGCATTTTGGGCCGGAGGCCCAAAATTTTACACGTGACTGTCATGAATAATCTTTCTTTTGACGCCTCCTGCGTAGCTAGTTATTTTATTGCCAGCTTCTGGACTTGACATTGGACAAGAAGAACAACCGAAAACTCTCTTTTTGTGTAATTGTATGTGCTCAGACAGCATGTCTGAGTAGGCTCCCCTAGCTCTGAGGAGACAAAGGCGCGGCCTGTCTAGCAGTGTGCGGAATGTCTAGCAGTGTGCGGCCTGTCTAGCAGACTATTAGCAGGCACTTCCCGTTGCTTGTCACCTCACACAGCAAGGCGCAACAATCGGTGCGTGCGTGGTCCTAGACACCTTTGCGGGCCAGGTCATCAATAGGGCTTACTTGCATGTCGCAACACTGCAAGTTCTTGAGTTCCATGTACAACAATCACGCACAACAATAGGGGAAAGGATTGCAGCTTCTACCTTGCCAAAGCAAATGCTGTTGAAATACGCATGCCTTTACTTCACTTCCTGCTGTAGCTATAACACAAGCATGTGCCCTTTCAAATAGAGGAGAGAGGAGCACAACAACAATGCCTTGTGGAAGCATTTCCGATGCTCAGACTTGCCATTGTAAGAAGACTGGAGCAAATTTAATAATTGAAAGTCAACTTTTCATTTAGTGAGATTCCAGCAAAATACAATCGACAAGTTTTGTTCGTTTAACGGGAAATCGACCGTACCTTAATCGGAATATTAAAAATGCTCCAACGAGTCCTGGTCCGGGGCAGTCGAACTTCATCGACTTCGCTCCGCCCGGCGGCCCTTGTCAGTCGAGCATTTGCTACAGGCCCAGAAACAACGGTGTCCGTGGAGGTGAGTGCTTAAAGGGAGGGGAGAGTTATGTAAAAGGTTTGTCAGATCATTTACTCCTTGGTCAGCTTCTCTTTCACCCATGATCTTGATGTATGCCATGCCTTCATCAGGTAGCACCCTATGCCACGCACAAAATTGAGGTACGTAGGACGTTGAAAGTATGTGCCGCAGGGATAATTGATGAGCGGGCGGGATGACACGTGCCCTCGGCATACAAGATTGCATGCCTGCACTTTGAATTGCATGAAGAGTGCTAATGTCCACTGGAGGCATACAGCAATTGCTTCAGATTATTGGGTCCATCTTAGTATCTTTTGTTTGCAGCGCACTACTTGGGCATTGCTATAGGTGCAGGGGAAGATGTAATCTTGAGGTCGCAGTGCAGGTGACCCTACAAACGTACTTTCTTCTCCTTAACATTTGTTTGTGAAGGCACACCCGCTACTCGGCGACATGTTGCTAAGACTATCGAGCTGCATACTGCCATCACATGCAACCCTGATGCTCTTACATGTGCGACATATCCAACAATTACACACTCGGCATGTTTGTGCGTTCTTGTACGTGCGTGCTCTTGCACTTACGTGTGCTACAGGCAATCTCTCACTTTTGCAACTGTAAAGTAGCTTCTCACATGGTATGTGTGCTCTCGTGCAGGCCCCCTCCACGCATGTAGAGACGACTGTGGGCGAGCTATCAGACATGCATACACTTATGTAGGTGACGAGGTGCTTCACGCATAAAAGGATCTCACACACATTTGCTCCAAGCCGCACTTGTATCTGAGGAAAGACCTAATCACATCTTCTTCCTTTTCCTGATCTTTCCCCTGCTTCTGACGTGTCCCACCTGCTTGAATGACGATGTCTGGCATCTTCTGATGACACGTGCTGCATATCAGGTACAAGATGAGGCGCATGGAGGTGGCGGCAGACATCCAGTACAAATCCAAGCTCATTCGCGGATTCTGTCACTTGTGAGTGGTGTTTACAGCTGTCTTTGTTCCTTCACGGCTCGTTCAGAAGGCAGGAGGAATTTCATCTGGGAATCTGGGAACGACCAAGAATAAACTGAAAACCTAGGAACAAGGGAGGAAAAGGAAAGGAGAAAGGGAACAGGAAGGCACCGGAGCAGTTGGCACCAAAGTCTGCCCGCCAAGAGATAGCACAGACACAGCAGAAAGAAACAAGAAGCAACTGCACCATGCGGGCAAACAAAACTAAACTTGCCCCTAAACACGCTGAAGAAAGGGACCATGCCTGCTTGCAAAAGAGCGCAGGCACAGTAGGACGGACCACAAAGCAGCAAGGGCGAGCAAATGTAACCTTGCCCCCCAAACACCCTGAAATAATAAGAATGGACAAGAAAGGACAAGAAAGGAAAGCATACACTTCTGTGCAAAAAACATCACACAAGTCACTCGCCAGCAAGAGCTGGAGTTATCCTGAAAGCAGAGATTTCAGCAGTTTCTTATACTTTTGTTTTTGTTCTTACTTTCTTGGCTTTTTTGTGTGTATTGTTTACATCTGTTTTTTCCTTTTTTTATTCTTTCATTCATTTCTGTGGTGGGGTTCTATGGTACCAAGGTGGCTCCTTTTCCTTTTATTAATGTAGGGAGTGGTTTTCGCTGCATATTTTAATTCTTTTCTATTCTGCAGGTATTATGAACAACTTTCATGTGTTTTGCTTCCACATTCTCTCTAATCTTGCTCTTTATAAAACTTCATACAGGAAGTTGTTCATCTTAAAGTACCAGAGTATGTGCTCAGATCCGATTAAGTATTGCCCTGCGTACAGGTTGACAGGCTAACACACACACACACACACACACACACACACACATACACACACACACCCCTAGGGCTTGCACCCTGATTTGGTGCATTCCACAGGGTGTGGCATACATATTAAACGCATACCAACGATTTGTTCAGAAAGTTATTCAAGAAGTTACAAATTATCCAATACCACTGACATAACGGTTGATCTGTTGTAAAGATTGTGCAGCTAAAAGTGGGGTTCACGCCACAGCAAATTAAGTGTGTGCTTGACTGGTCAACTGCTCCGAGTTGCAAGGAAGACAGTTTGAATGTCAGCACTGAGCTGATACGTGTCAGCCACAGTGCATGTGCCCTCAGAACATATATAAGCCATACCTCTTTTGGGCCTCAGTGTTCCCCCTCTGGTGTAACATTCCCATGCTTTGCCGGGGCCACCCTAGATAGCAGCAGGGTCGGTAGTGCTTCTTTCCGATCATAATGATGACGACCTATAATGCTAACACTTAACACTTTATTGCTCAGGTACGATGGCCAAGAAGCATTAGCAATGCATTAGCAGTAGTTGCATTAGCAATAATAATATATATTATTATATAATAGTTGCATTAGCAATAATCAGCAAGCATTAGCAATGCTAACAATTTACACTTTATTGCTCAGGTACGATGGCCAAGAAGCAGTGCTGACAGGCATTGAGGCCGCCATCACAAAGCAGGTCCGTCCTCTGTGCGTAACCATAAGCTTTGAGGCTTTTGCTAGAAAGCCATTGATCATCAAACGGTGCTGACAGCCACAAGGTCGTTATCATGAAGCAAGTTGGCACTTAACATGTGGCACTTAACATGTGGCACTGAACATGTGGCACTTAACATGTGGCACTTAACATGTGGCTGTTGACTCAGGCAACATTAATTTCCTGACAGATTTTTAAAAGAGATTAACTGGTTTAAGGTTTGGGTTTTAATTAGGGTTTTATGCTTTGGGAGTTGAGGTTGGTAGCCCTATCTGAGTCGGATACAAGAATAGCATTACCACATCACCGCCCTTTGTATTTTTAGCTTGCTTCAATTATTTGTGAACCTGCATAAGCTCTCACACATGCTTTCCTTTTCGTTTTTCCCATTTTTACCATGTGTCCCTTTGTCACAACGTGCAGGGATTACTGCTACAACCTGAAACGTAAGGCATCCTGTAAATACCACACAAAATTTGTGCGTACGCATGAGTGAACAAACATACATGGACACACACATATGGACCGCACACACAAGTATACACACACACATGCATGCCTGCTTGCCTGCCTGTTTCTGTCAGGACTCTCTCATTACAACATACAGAGATCACTGCCACAATCTGACTCGTGGAGGCAGTGTGTATGACACCATGGCCGAGCTGTTTGGGCGTGCTACTGGAACCACAAAAGGTAAGGTCATAAAGGGAAAGTTGAAAGAAATTGGACCACTAAGGTTGTTAACAAGGGAAGTCTGATAGAAAGTTGGATCGCAAAGGTTTATAGAAAATTGGACTACTCAGGTTACACTGGAAAGGTTGATACAACAACTGTACTCACTATTGAAAGATTATTGTAGGGATGAATATTAGGAAATAAAACCAGAATGTATCAAAGAAAAAGGTGCTGGTGAGGTCTTCAAAGATGCTTGCTCGTGCATGCTTTGACAACATTAGAGCTAACACCTGGTACTAATGGCCATGTTCTTAGCACCACAGAAGGTCTAGACTTCTTCTAGACAAGTGGGGGAGCATCAATGGCGACACTGAGAAGTTGCCAAAGCCCTATCAGCACTGTCAATGCAACACGCGTGTGAATGTAGGCAGCTACGTGCTCCCGCAAACAGGCAGACCCTGTGCAGGATTAAGGCACGTCTTAGACGTGTAGTTTCATTTCCTTTTTCTGTGGCATCAAAAGATATGCAGGCACCTCTTTTGACTGTACACCCCACTACTGTCACCCTGTGTGCCCAATTCAATTTTAGTTACCAGGTTGATACTTCGTTTCCAGTTTCCAGACTGAATCTTGAAGGGACACAAGCAGGAGCACTGCTCTATACATCTTCTACGCACATCCTCCCTTTTACGTAATGCATTTTGAGCTATTTAGACTTTCCTTCCAGACTTAGATTTTGCAGGTTCAAGCAGCAGGTTTGCATTTGAATTTTATTTCTAGACAATTGTTTCTGCAGAAACACAAGCAGGAGAGCTGCTCAGCACTGATGCTACGTACACCCTCCTTTCCCTCCACCCTTGTGCTCAGGCATTGGCGGCTCTATGCATATGTACAACAAGGCAGAAAATTTCTATGGGGGCAACGGCATTGTGGGGTCCTCTGTGAGTATCCTGAGACTACGGCATTTGGTACCATACAGAAACTTGTCCAAGACATGGCCAAAGCAGCAATTTAAATAAGTCATAACAAAATAGGGCTGCCTCGGTCAAGCCTGTGGTACCAGAAATATGTGGTACCTTGATAAAGTCAATGGTGAAAAATGTAGTAAAGAAGAATGATCTGTGATAATATCACTGATAACACGGCTAGGAGGTATTGAATGGTAAAATGTTACAGTATGGTGAAGTCTGGCATTTCCAGTTTGCAATCTTTCCTTAATTTATGTAACGCCCTCCCCCCCCAAACAAGGGGCAACAAAATGGCGATGTATCCAAGGCATTTGTCAGGTGAGCTCAAGATGTAGTAGCTTGTATAAAAGATGTTGCATAATAAGATAGTTGTATAATAAGATGTAGTAACTTGTAGTAGGTGAGCTCTGGAATGTTGAAAAAGGGTAATCCAACAGATGCCATTTCTGTGCTTAGTGCGATACATATATCCACGTAACAAGCTCAAGATGTAGTAGCTTGTACAAGCATTGCACATTTCCTGGGTTGTTTATGTAAGCGTGCTTGAGGACTCCCTTGGCCTACCTCGTCTTTGCAGAGGTGTTGCAACTCCACAACAACACAAAACCACGATGGTTTTGTTTCTCGTTTGTGCCCTGAGCTCTATCGGCGCAGGCGTTCCCCCCCCCTCCACATACACAAATATACACACAAACACACACACCCTGTCCACAGATCCCCAACGGCGCAGGCATCGCCTTTGCCCACAAGTACAGGAAAGAGCCCAACGTGTGCGTGACAATGTATGGAGATGGTGCAGCCAATCAGGTGGGTGCTCATGCGTGTGTGTGTGTATATATCAGCATGTGTGTTTACAAATATTTGCGGTTTTGAATTCATAATATTTAGTCAGCCCTAGGAGTATCTATGATTATAACGCTCAAGCTTTACCTGCACCCTTGTAAATGCCGTTTCAATAAGGCACCGTATACAGTATTTTGAAAGGCATAGTGTACAGCAATTTTAACTAATGGCACACTGCAGTGCACATTTTTAGCATGCAAGTATGTGCAAGAGAACCTGCATGGAAACAATATACACTTGCACACACACGCATGCACACATACACATACACAAATACATACACATACACATTCATGTCCAATTCCACACACAGGGCCAAAAATTTGAGGCATTGAACATGGCTGCTCTTTGGGAGATCCCTTGCATATTTGTGTGTGAGAACAACCACTACGGCATGGTGGGTAGTACGCAAAATGTCAATCAAGGTACCATCTGTGTGTGTGAGTGTGAGTGTGTGTGTGTGTGTGTGTGTAAGAACAACTACTACAGCATGGTGATTACAGGAGGCTCAAACACACACGGTATTTTGATGTAATTACAAGCCACCGTAGTATATGTTGCTCACAATGTCAAACACAGTACAACTAGTAACTATGTTTGCATGTGCAAGCAACCCTTACAGCACGGTGGACGGACCAGTGAGTGAAGAGGGGGAATGAGGGAAAATATGTGCTTGCCACACTTCATAAAAAAAAAACTCTTGCAGGTTGTCATTCACAATTTTAAGGAAAGAGCTACTCCGGCGCCGTGACATATGTTTTTTGTGTGGTTGGTTTTGAGCCTCTCTGCAGTACAAAATATTTTCCTTTCAGGCGTGCAATACAAAGATTGTAGAAGGGCATAAAAACAGATCGAGCTAGTTACAAAAAACTGCCGCAAAGTCTTATTTTGTTATAACCAACACGGTTTTGGAGCTGCTAAGAGGGGTCATACTGCATATCACATTGCATAAGAGGATATAAGAGGGCATATCACACTCAAAAAAAGGGTTCGCACTACATATGTATAGTTTTCTGTGGAGAAGTCAGTAATGAAACAAAAATCGTCCGCAGGGCACGTCAGAGTGGCGAGCTACAAAGAACTCACAGTTCTACACAAGAGGAGATTACATTCCAGGCATCCAGGTATTTTCAAGCAATTTATAGGACTTGCTTTTGAAACCCCCCCTCATTAATATAAACTGCATAGGCCTCTGCAGCATGCAGAAATACTCGCGTTCTTAGAGGCGAGTGCAACTGAATGTTAGTTGGAACTGTCTTCCCCCAGCTTGCGCTGTGGGAACCATCCTAATTACACTTGGTCCTTAGTGTTTGGATTTTGTTTTCCCCTCTTCCTTGCCTCTTGATTTCAGCATCTTGCTGTCTTAGTTGGCAGGTATGGGTGTCAACGGCCCAGCTGCTAGCAACTTCCCTCTTGGAGTTTTAGCCAGTTCAGTGGGACCAGGTTTTCAGGCGGTATTTTCTCTGCTCAAATTTCTTTAGGCAGAGTTTTTGGGTAGTGTTTTTGAGTCTGTTGGATGGTTGGCCAGTGTAAATCCCCCTCCAACATTTGATGAAGCCGAGTCGGAGTAGAAATTACAGGGCAATTTAGTTTAAGGTATGTGCCCTGAAAGCTAAATGGTCTGTGGTCAGGCCGGACTCTTCGGCGTTGCGGGTTTGAATCCGCCTGGTAGTGAGAGTACTTCGCTGTCCGACAGCTCCATCTCTGTTCCCTTAATCCATTTTTGTGGTGTTATCACCCCTTGCGTGTAATTTTTTATTCTAGTTAACTCACAGGGCAGTGACAGCCACAACCGTTTCATTTCCTGTCCTCTAGCTTGCATTAGGTCTCCTCTAATTCTAGGGTCGGCCAAATTGAATGAACGCACGAACTGTATATAACCGTACGCACACCGTATACAACCGTATGCACACACCATGCATGATTGTATGCGCACACCGTACATGACCGTATGCAAGGTGGTAACCCTGCTAAAATACCGTATTTAGGTACATTGTATATACCTATGCATGTACGGTATTGGCCAACTCTATCTTATTACGGCTTCATCCCTTCTCTTGTTACATTCCCACAAGTTTTGCAAAGTTTGTGCTGGCTAATACCTTTTTTTTTTATTGAATGTGCTCACTAAGCTGCTACTGTCAAGATCTTCCGCGCACACAGAAGCATTAATGTGCTAAAGCTGGAAGCATACATACTGATGACATGAGCAAAGTGCTGGGTGCTGACTGTTCTTATTCATGAAGCAGCAATTTGTGAGCTGATGATTGTAACCTCTGTAATTAATTGGCACTTGGGCTTGTGGCATAAATGTGATGCTGGTTGCTGGTTGTGCTCAAAGAGATGCGATCTATGGGTTTCAATACAACTATCTCAGGTGGACAGCATGGATATAATGCTGAAAAACGATTGATTTGACTGAATTACACTGTCAAATAAATGTACGTCTCTCAGACGGACAGCACGAATTCAATGATAATAAACGACTGCGCTGACTGAATTGTAACTTGTGCGTATGTATGCAACCTCTCAGGCGGACGGCATGGACGTGCTTGCAGTGAAGCAAGTCACCGCGTATGCTAAGCAGTACGCGCTGGAGAAGGGGCCCATCATTTTGGAGCTGGACACTTACAGGTGTGTGTGTTTGTGTATGTGTGTGTACATTAGTGTGTGGCTGTATGTGCTAAGCAGTACGCGCTAGAGAAAGGGCCCATCATTTTGGAGCTGGACACTTACAGGTGTGTGTGTATGTGTGTGTGTACATGAGTGTGTGGCTGTATGTGCTAAGCAGTACGCGCTAGAGAAGGGGCCCATCATCTTGGATCTGGACATTTACAGGTGTTTGTATTGTCAGTAGAACTTTGAATAAACACATCAGCGTACAGCACGCACATATGCATACCCACAGGTACCATGGCCACTCCATGTCTGACCCAGGATCCACGTATCGTACGCGTGATGAGATCAACACCATGCGCCAGTCCAGAGATCCAATTGAGCGTGTGAAAAAGCTGCTGCTTGAAGCTGGTAAGAATGTTGTAGCCAGGAGGAATTGACAGTGGTCAGATTAACACATGCAATCACGCCAGCAGAGACCCTGTAGAGCGTGTGAAGAAGCTACTGTTGGAAGCTGGTGATCTGCTTTAGGTAGTCATGATAGGGCAGGCGGGGGCTCTAAAATGGCTTAGGAATTCATTCATGACAAGTATAAGAAAGCGAGGATTTTGATGAGCTTGGAATCCACCTTTGTGTAGTTCATGAAAAGGGCTGGTACTGCCAGCTAGTGTTAGGTACAAATTATGCATTTGTCAGACAAAACCACCGTCTAAACCGAGCATCATGCATTTGTCAGACAAAACCACCGTCTAAACCGAGCATCATGCATTTGTCAGACAAAACCACCGTCTAAACCGAGCATCATGCATTTGTCAGACAAAACCGCCGTCTGAACCGAGCATCATGCACACCGTCTGAACGCTCGCATCATGCTCAGATCATGAGCTAGTCGTAACTCATTATTACATTGTGCTCATGAAATCATATAGTTGAAGACAGAAATACCCGGATTGTCAACACAGTGACTGCGTGTTGTTGATGTTGAACGGCATGTTGTGAAGCAAAAATTGTGGGTGGGTTGCCGATCATGAAGCTGTCCTTTGAAGGCGGCCTGCATTTTGCTTGCTCATGCTGCTCACTGAGTCGGCAATAAGAATCTAAATATTGATTACTGCGCTGCTAATTGTGTTTCCTGAAGGCGTGGCATCTGAAGAACTTAAGAAAACGGAACGTGACGTGAAAAAGGAGGTGGGTATGTATGATTGGATGCTCCTACAGTTGTGGTCCCTTAATGCTGACCCCTCCTTCCCTGCTTTTTGCAGAGCCATTGTGATAGTGATCCTTAATAATTCATATTCAAGCACAGTGATTAGTAATTCATAGTCATGCAATTCTGCAAAGTCATTGTTACAGCGATTTGTTATAACGTGCTGTCCCTGCCCATAATGCTCCCTCCCTCCCTCCCTTTCTCCTTCCCAATTTCTGTACAATTACGTGGTACTGCCGACCTCCACATTATGACCACCTGTCTAGTTAGTTGTTGCAAGGGTCGGTCCTCTTTAAACGATTAGAGGTCAAGGGGGTAGGGTGAATATCAGTAGGGGTGAATATCAGTAGGGGTGAATTTCAGTAGACAGGGTGAATATCAGTAGGGGAGACTATCAGTAGGGGTGGATTTCAGTAGACGGGGGTGAATATCAGTAGGCGGATTCAGTTTACGTATTATGCTTAGCCCTGTCGTGACAATAATTTCCATCTGTATGTGACTCCAGTTCACCTGTAAGATAGATTGATGTGCTAAGCCCTGTTGTGGCAGAGATTATGCATTTTGAGAGAAAGAAAAGAAAAAGAAAAACTACGCAGGCAGTAAAAACCACATGAAGTTAAGGAAAAAGGGCCACTTTGGTACTGAGTACCGTAAAACTGTTTTACCGGAAGCATTCGGAAAGGGATATGTTTGGCTTGTTTAAGGATGTACTTGTAACAAACTCAAAACATTCCCCATCTCATTTGCCAGGCACATAATTGATTTTCTAGGCTCCGACTTAGGCTGGCTATTGGATACAAGCCTTGGCAATAATTTTTAAGGCCCTTGACTAATATGTAAGGCCCTTGTCTAGTGCTCAAACTATCCAGAGCTCTTGACTAATATATAAGCCCCTTAACTAGTGCTAAAATTATCAACTAGTGCTCAAAATATGTAAGGCCCTTGACTAGTGCTCATACTATCCAGAGCTCTTTACTAATATGTAAGGCCCTTGACTAGTGCTCAAACTATATAAGGCCCTTGACTAGCGCCCAAATTATCCAGAGCCCCGCCAGCGCTTGCTGTGACTTTTACATTGTTGATTGTTGGTGCATGCAGGTTGACGAGGCCATCGCATCGGCCAAAGCAGCACCAACGCCCCCTCTAGAGTGGATGTGGCGCAACATGTAAGTGTGTAATGATTTAATGTGGTAAATAAATGGAGTAAGTAGTATGATAGTCATCAGTTTCTTGGATTGGGCTCCTGTTTTAGAGGATCCGCAATCACTAGGAACTGCTGAGTTCAGTGTGGAGCACTGGAATGCCAGTTCTTGGAGTGAAGCAGAGTGGTATCACCCACACCACTATTGCTTTCCATATGTGTTACGTTTTGGTTTGTCTTTTCAAAGTTCCCTAGGTCCTCACCACTGCTCTCCCTTCTTTGTTTGCTTCTAAAAAGTGCTGCCCTTATTCTTCTAGTCTGGGTGATTGTGAAGACCCTAGCTCCTTAGCAGTTGTGATCAGACCATGTTATTCATTGCCATCTCATGATGCAAACAAAATGGAACTGAAATCTAATTTAATCCTCCAGGTGGAATGCTGCATGTCTCTGATCAGGGCACGACACAAAAAAACATCCTTTTATGAAATATATCAGTAGCGATTTCGTTATCTGCATTCTTTTCGTTTCTAGGAATTATCTATTCTCAGCCACAGCTCCTACAATTTTTGCATTGAGGGAGATAACCTGATCGTTGCAATTGCATCATCTTGTACTGGTTACTGGCACTATCATGTGCATTACTGAGATGGTTTCAAAAGTAAGGAAAAGTTGCTTTGTTTATTACACACATACACACAGGAACAACGCCCCTGCAATCGTCAATACCATCTTGTGCACTGCACTTCTGAGATGGTTTCAGTAGTGAGGTAAATTTGTCATTTATAACACACACATACACACACAGGTACAAAGCCCCTGCAAACGTCACTCTGCGTGATGTGGCTGGAGGCTATGTAACTCCTCACTACAGCGTTGACTACAAAATATAAAGTTTTGTTCTGACTGATGAATTGAATGGTTGAATGGTAGAAACACAGTGCCGATGCTAAAACAATCCAGACAAATGCAGGCGTCGTCAATAACGGCAAGGCTGTATTGAATGATTTGTTGCAACGGCTGTGGCTGTCACCATCTTTTAGCTCCTCGATTTATAATTATTTACCTCCGCAGCAGGGAACTTCTTGTGTCGTCATAAAGATGGTTCCCCTCTTTTTTTCATTTCTAAGTGTGAGATATAGTGCAGCCCCTTCCTCCTGGTCTCTTTCGGGAAAAAACATAAGCAAACTGCAAGTTGTATGCGCAACTTGTTAGAAACTCCAAAGGATTCATGTTTGGAAAAAGTGACGAAATTTACTGCTCGTCTACTTGTGCCACTCCTCTAAATAAACACATATCATTTCAGCGTCACATCAAAGTGTAAGACTCGGCATGTCAAGTAATAATGCTTTCATTGGGATTGAGTCTCTTTAGAGGCAAGGCAGAGAAAATGCGTGTCCGACTGCTGGCAATGAATCTCTCTCTTTGCTGCTTGATTAATCCACTTTTTTTGTTAAGACACTGGCATAAATTGTGCCACGCTCACCAGTCAGCTGCCGCGCCTCTTTATATACGGCTGAGAGGCTTAAGAAAAGAAAAATAAGAACGCAGATAGTGTAAACACTACCAGCATGGATTAGGAAAGGATGTTGTTTTGTGTTCTGCACCGCCCAATGGATGCAGAGACACACAACATCCCATCTGGAGCATTAACATAAGAGGAGTTTTCAGTGGGGGGAAATGCAAAAGCCTGCACATCACCAGGAGTACTGCTCACATACTTGTGGGGTATATTCAATGCCTCGTTTCATCTGTATGATTTCTGTTGCGGTTTTAAGCCAGGGTCAAGTCTCTCTCGAGCAAAGGCTGGGAACTGCACTACAGACTGCAATTCTCCTGATAATCTCTCTCTCTTTCTCTGCTGTTTCTCAAATCCGACTTACTTGAAACACTAACGTATACCGTACCACACACACACTAGTCGGCTGCCGCGCCTCTCCTCCCCAGGGCTGGAAAGTTTACTCAACCATCTGGCTGAGCATTGTGTAGTTTACTGAGCTAATTGAATACCGCAATATCAAAACCAGAAAATGCTATCTTCAATAAACTGGCGTCGCCAGCTTATTGCACGAGACATGGCAAAACAACATCAACTGAAAAACCAACTAACCAAATCACACGAATCGGCACTGCCAACAATTGGGCGTGACATAACTGTCTGTCACATCATTTGTCACTACAGCAAATAGGCGTGACAACACCAGAGGGGTGTGACTTTTTTGATGCAGACCATGTGTGATGAACATAACTAGATGGTCCACAAAGTTTGGGGTCAATCAGACCACTCCAATGGTCTGGGTGGGATTCCCGTTCAAATTTGGCACTGAGTTTTCACATTTTAGGCCACCACTCCCCAACCAGAGCCTATTTTCATCCCAAACAAGATAACAACACTTCCTTTCTGATACTAAATCATCCTGGGTTTTAATGAGTAGATTTGGTGAAGCCTGGCTTTCCACCTTTTTGGCACCCCTTTTGTTGATTTCTCCAAGGGAAATGGGCCAAAATGGAGTATCTGATCAACTACTGGGTCGTTTTGCCCCGTTTCTGTTGCAATGATATTCCTTTCTTATTCATATAAAAATGACACAAATCAGGTCAGTGGGTGGTGAGATATGAGAGAATGGTGGTGAAATATGAGAGAATGGGGTTCATGCCGCGGGCAATTAGACTTGTGCGCTTTAACTGGCAACATTCAAGCTCAGGTGCTATTAGCTACCTCTGGGTACTGAGCTTGATTGTTGCCAGCTGGAGCGCCCATACTCAATTCACATTTCAAAAGTACCCCTTTTTCAGGCCTTCATCGATCCCCTCTGTGACAAGCAATGTGGAATGAGTCGACAGGGTAATATGAGAAAAGAAAAGAACAAGAAAGTGAAAACCATGGGGGGACCATGCTAGTTAAGGAAAGCCAAATATATACGGTATGGCCTCTTTTGTGGCTGAGTGCCTTTTCCCTTGATTTCTTCTAGCTTCTTTTGGCTTGGTTACAGGATTTTTTCAAGCTTCCGCTCAGATGCCCCCAAGAGGCATATATAGACATATGTAATCTTACATAATTAAGGAAAAGGAGACACATTAATACCGGTTACTGTAAATCTCCTCCACCACAACAACAGTCGGCAGGGAGATACACAATCCATAAATAGGTACAACAAAGTAGCCAGGGAATTTTTGTAAAGGCAAAAGCAAAGCGTGCAAACCAGTCGTTCCAAGCACAATCCATGCTAGAAATGGTCCACAATGTGAACATGATAAGCGCAAAGTCATGACAACGAGAAGCGCGTATTCATGAGCCGGTTGGATTTTTTCGTGGCCACATTAGTTACTCCATCAAAAATAAGTAGAGCTTCATTCGGCGTCCAGGCAAGAAATGGTGACAAGGGACTCCATGTTAGAGCGGGAGAGGCTGGGCACTGATTTCTTGTCCGGGTTGAGTCGGGTAGTACCTGTGCTGTCCACGTAGCCTATCAAGAGTTCTCCCTGAAGAGGGTGTGGGTACAGAGGGTTTGCACCATTGACAAGGACCTTGCGTATGTCATATAGGTGTAAAAGGTAGGTTTGCTCTCCTATATATGTATATATGTTACATCTTTAAACTGTAGGATTAAAAGGTGCCCAAGTGGACAAAACCATGCGACGTGCTACGACTTTGCTGTTGGGTCAAGCAAGGTATACGTTTACAGCCACACATCACACATGATACTGAAATAGTGAAAACCTTCTCAGGGCATCGTGTGTGCATATGTGTATGATCGGTCAATCCTGTATACCCTGCGATCCTTTCCAGCGCAATATACTAATATCCTGCTGCAACTTATCATGCTGCCACATCCTGCTATCCTATATTACTTGCAATCCTTTCCAGCACAACCATAGGTCACCCCCCATTGTAACCTTTGTGTATGTAAGTGTATGATTGTCGCCCCTTTCAGCACAACCATAGCTGCATCCAGACCAAAATCTGTACATACATACAAACACAGACACACCCGTGTCCACACATTGGCACCCCCCTAAGCCCCACCACCTGGTTAATTCCCGCCTTCACCCACCTACACAACCATTCATACCCACAACACACACAGACACACACACGCACGCACGCGAACACACACATGTATATGCACACACATGCACGCTCATATACGCGCACACACACACAGACACAAGTATACGCACGATTTCCCCAACACACCTGAGCAGAGGCCTTTTGGGACAGATTTAAAAATGAAACAATGGCATCCGCGTCTTCATCCTGCAGACATGATCAATTTTAGGGAGAACTGTAAGAGACTTTCCTGCAAACATACTTAAAGATATGGAGAAGTGTGTGAGACTTTCCTGCAGACATAATTTATTTTAGGGGAAGTATGTGAAACTTTCCTGCAGATGGCATTAATTTGAGATAAACGAGAAGATGGAATCAATTGAGAAGAATCAAAGAGGCTGATTGCATGTTTGTGTACAGGAAAACTGATAAGAATAAGGCGACCTTCCGCGCTTAAAAAGGCAAAAAAACGCAAGACAAAGACATGTCTTTAAAACCCAAGTGCGAGAGTTCGCAAATAAACAAATTCACAAATAGCCTATACTTGATTTTCTTTGCACATCAGCGCATTGCATGTATTCACTGAGCCATGGTCTATGAATCACGGCGCACACACAAAAGACTTCTTTGCACTCTACGGATGTTTGTGCATCCTTGAACGCACGCATTGTGTGCAGCCACAGACAGGAGACACACTGCGTGATTTCACACAAAGCATGCACAACGTACGTGCATTTCTGCACTTGTGTGCACAAATATTAGGTAAACTCACATACACGAGTTGCAATGCAGGACGCACAAACAAAGCATTATTTGCACTATAAGTAGGATTGGCCAGAACCATGTATACAATACACGGTGTATACACGGTATTTTTGGCAGGTAAATCACCAAATATACGGTCATAATTGGTGTAAATCTATGGTTCTGGCCAACCCTGACTTAAGCACGTTTGTGCAATCGTGGACGCGTGCTTTACCAGAACTCACAGACATGAGCCACGATGCAGGATGCACAAACAGCTTGTTGCGCAATCGTGGACGCATGCTTGACCAGAACTCACAGACATGAGCCACAATTGCGTGAACTTACAGACACGAGCCACAGTGCAGGCAGCAAACATGAGCCAGCAGACATGAGCCAGCAGACATCAGACACAATACAGACATGAGCCAGCAGACATGAGCCAGCAGACATGAGACACAATAAAGACATGAGCCACGATGCAGGACGCACAAACAGCTTGTTGCCACGATGCAGGACAGCTTGCAGGACAGCTTGCAGGACAGCTCGTTGCCACGATGCAGGACGCACAAGCAGCTCGTTGAACTTACAGACATGAGCCACGATGCAGGACGCACAAACAGCTCGTTGCCTCCAGGGTGAAACAGGTCCTCCAAAATGTCAATGCGCTCAAACGCTGCACGTGTGTGTTTATGTGTGTGTGTTTGTCAGTTTGTGTGTTTGTACGTGCGTGTATGTATGTATGTGGTGAGAGTGGGTGGATGGGTGGGTGCGCGCTTGCTTGCTCCAACAAAACAAAATAATTCCTTTGTGCATATCACCCAAACCAATCATTTAAGCTTGTTACTCTATTCATAACCCAATCAATGATATGTGCGCACGATTTTACAAATGTGCAAGTAAACACACGCACACACACGCACACACACGGGGACACACGCGCACATACACACACACACATGCTTACATAGCATTGTCAGCGCCATAATTTGTGCCACCATGTCATTGGGTAGAATCTTGACTGACAGCTCCAGGCCGCGTATCAGAGCGTCAGCACTGTTATCAAGCAGCTGCATACACAACAAGTGTTTGTTCGCAGAAAACATGTGTTTGTATATAATGAAACATGAGCTCCATGCGCCGTTGGATAGCTTGTAAGTGCAATAGTTCAAAAGAGTTACCAACACGTGCAACGCACGTTCACACACACACAACACACACACGCGTACACACACACGCGTACACACACACACACATGTGCACACAGACACACACACACACACGCACAACACACACACACGCACCACACACACACACACAGACACACACAATCTGCAACACAATGCGATTCCCTGTGCTCAAGAAAGCTCTAAGCCTTTGATACTGATTTTTCGTTCATAGTCATGTCAGGGCAGCTCAAGGGCTTGCTTTTTTGCGTGCACACGGATGAACGTATTGTGCACGTGCGTCTGTACACGTGTTTCGAGCAACAAACCTAGTTGTACCCCTGCATTTCAATGTCTACCAGGTCTACACCCTATACCCTGAACAACGGCAGGGAATCGCGAAACTTGAAGTGGGACCATATGCTATGAGCCAGTTGCTCATTTCTTCCTTCATAACACTCGATCCAATTCAGCTTGTACTTAAAATTCAAGCACAGAACAAACTCAGCACCGCAAAGAAAGCTGCACGTTGTGATGCCATTGCTGCCATTGCTGTCGGCTGCCCCTTTGGCTCTCAGCTTATTAGAAATATACGTAAAAATACGGACCTGATGACAACACAGCTGACGCAGACTGTGTGCCCTAGTGCCGTCAACTCCTCCATTGACTCTCCCCTCAGAGACAGCCATGGATGTTATGATATCACAACTGACGCTGCAAACACTCACAACTGTTGCTGCTCATCTATGACTTGCTGTCAAAACCCCCATGTTTAGCCATGGATTTTATGATATCACAACTGATGCCGCAAATGCTCACAACTACTGCTGCACAACTATGATTTGCTGTCGAGTCCCCCATGTTCTCACCTCAGTGACAATCACGGACTTTTTGATGACAGTCTGCAGGCAAGAGGGCACAGACGCGTGAGCACATGACAGTCTGCGAGCACATGGCAGTCTGCGAGCACATGGCAGTTGGCAAAAGACACGGGCAAAGGCAGTCCGCAAAGAACACAGACGACGACGCTCTACGATAAGTACGGGCATAGGAGTGTGTGAAGACAGTCCGCAAAGAGCATAAACGACAACCAAAAATTTGGGCACAGGAGTGGGCAAAGACAGTCCGCAAAGAACATAGACGACGACGCTCTACGATAAGTACGGGCACAGGAATGTGTAAAGACAGTCTGCAGAGCACAGACGACACTCTACAAACAATACGGGCAACAGAGCGTGCGAAGACAGTCCACAAAGAACACAGAAGACACTCTACGAAGAGCACAGGAAAGGAGTGTGCGAAGACAGTCCGCAAAGAACACAGAAGACACTCTATGAAGAGCACAGGAAAAGGAGTGTGCTAAGACAGTCCGCAAAGAACACAGAAGACACTCTATGAAGAGCACAGGAAAAGGAGTGTGCTAAGACAGTCCGCAAAGAACACAGAAGACACTCTATGAAGAGCACAGGAAAAGGAGTGTGCGAAGACAGTCCGCAAAGAACACAGAAGACACTCTATGAAGAGCACAGGAAAAGGAGTGTGCTAAGACAGTCCGCAAAGAACACAGAAGACACTCTATGAAGAGCACAGGAAAAGGAGTGTGCTAAGACAGTCTGCAAAGAGCACAGACAACACTCTACGAACAATAATGGCAAAAGAGCGTGCAAAGACAGTCCACAAAGAACACAGAAGACATTATATGAAGAGCACAGGATAAGGAGTGTGCAAAGACGGCCTACAAAGACCTTAGCTGCCAGTAGGCAATAAGCACAATCTGCAAAGATCATACATGACAGTCAGCAAAGAGCACGGGACGAGTTGAGTTCATTAGGCACAAATAGGCACAATACACATGTCGAGGTACATATCGGAGGTCTAATACAACAATGGCAAGCCAACGCGTTTCCTCAGCAAAGAAAGAGGCCAAGAATACTACCTAGGGTGTGTGTAAGACCTTCGATCTGTACCCCAACGATTCACCCACCTGTCGGACCTATCGGTACCGAACATTTACGGTCCATTTATTTGATAATATTTTTGAAGGTGATATCAAAGGTTTTGTTTTTCAACATAACTCGAGGTTTACAAATTTATTAGTGCAGCTGTCGATCTTTTTGTTTAATTTATATGTTGGGACCTATAGGTTGAGCAGCCATGCCAGGCTGGAGGCCTTTGTAATCCAAACTAAACATAACATACACACACCTGTAGCTCTTTTAATTGAATCTCCTCACGGTCTTCTTCATCGGCTACGCTTTTTTTCACCGCTTTGCGCTCCTCTGGACGGGCCCTGTACAGAAAAGTATGCATTGCAAAAATCTTTTAGAGCATCAACTACAACAGGAACGCAACGTTCTTTTTTGCTTGATCAAGCCATTTCTTCTTTGCTGTAATCAAGCCATTTCTTTTGTATGGAGCATCTGAGCACGAGTGACAGCTGACTACGAGTGACAGCTGAGCATGAGTGACGGCTGAGCACGAGTGACAGCTGAGCATGAGTGACGGCTGAGTGCGAGTGACAGCTGGAGCAGCTGAGCAAGAATGACGGCAATGTTTTTTTTTGCATCACTCAATCAATCTCTTTCATCAGTTGGATGCAAGAGAGCAAAAAGAAAAACTACGCGACATCATTGAATATCCTATTCCGGTTCTGGTCACAATCGTTGATATTCACGGTTCTAATCACGATCGTTGATATTCACGGTTCTGGTCACGATCGTTGATATTCACGGTTCTGGTCACGATCGTTGATATTCCGGTTCTGGTCACGATCGTTTTGATATTATTTGATTCACGGGATTTCCCATAACATAGGCAGTGAAAACCACCAGAGGGGAATGACTGGGGAAATGTCCAAATATGTGCCCTTTTTGCACTCTGAATCCAGCCATTTACTGCCCACTCAGCCAACTGACACCATTCTGGCTTTAAATGAAAGCTGATATTGTAAGCTGCACGAGGATGTGCTTATATATCCATGTAAGTCACAGTGTGCGCAACTTGACGGGGGTCAAAGCCCACCTTGACTGCCCAAACCTTAATTTGGTGCCTTTCTATGACAAAACAGCACATGTTGAGCCACATCATCACGCACTTCATCTTTTCACTTGATTTTTTTGCAATCATATTTGTTTATTACAACAACAACATACCACACAAAAGTATGCCATTTGGTGGAGTGGGTGATCTGCTGTAAAGATTTTGTGGTGAAAAGTGGGGTCCACGCTGCAGAAAATCAGACACGTGCGCCCTAAGTTGCTATGTTCAAGCCATACAAACCAGGCCACAACTTCCAACCAAACCATACAGCTTCGTGATCAAAAACTCAATTGATTCGAACCTGCAGATCCTTCTTGACCTTGACGCGGAGGACAGAAGGCTGCCTCGTGTTCTAACCAAAAAACAATACAGCTTTGTGATCGAATACTCAATTGATTCGACCCTACAAATCCTTCCCAACCTTGATGCTGTGGACAGAAGGCTGCCAGTACATCCAACAGAGACCACACACCTACGCGATAAAATACTCAATTGATTTAACTTCACAGATCATTCTCAACTCTGATGCCACAGAAGGCTGCCACGTTTTCCAACCAAACCAAAACTACGTGATTGAATACTCCATCAATTTGCCCTACTTGTTGATTGCCCTCAACCTTGATGCCATGGACAGAAGGCTGCCACGTTTTCCAACCAAACCAACTATGCGTAATTGAAGACTTGATTAATCTGGCCCTACCTGCTGATTGCATTCAACCTTGATGCTGTGGATAGGAGGCTGCCACATCTCAGGTCCGCTCGCCTCAGTGACAAACTGCGCTCTGCTTGAAGCAATTTGTTGCAAGCCGGCAGAGGTGCCAGGACTTTGTGCTCTGCATGAATGTCGAAAGTAAGGCAGTCAGATCTCCCAGACAGAGAGGCCATACATACAAATCCTACCCTCTGCTTCAAGCAGTCTGTTGTGGATTGGCATAGGTGCATGTTTTTTGTGACCTGCATGAACGTAGTAAGAAGCCCATTTTTGGAGATTGGCGTAAGCATACAGTGCTCGGCCTGGAAGTGTCATTCCAAGACCGACGTGTTTTGGCGTGCACAAACCTGCTTCTGACGCTCAAAACACGCCCAAAAAGGAAGGCTGCACAGAGTCAAAGACAGCCGATAAGGGTTTTAACGCTTGAAAAACGTCCAAAAAGGAAGGCTGCACAGGGTCAAAGACCGCCTATTAGATGCTGGAACGCTTGATCATTTAGGGTCAAAAACCGACAATTAGACGCTGGTACTCTTGATCACCTAAGGCCAAAGACCGCCAATCAGATGCTGGAACGCTTGATCACCCAGGGTCAAAGATCGCCAATTAGATGCTGGAAGGCTGCACAGGGTCAAAGATCGCCAATTTGATGCTGGAACGCTTGATCATTTAGGGTCAAAGATCGCCAATTAGATGCTGGAACGCTTAATCATTTAGGGTCAAATATCGCCAATTAGATGCTGGAACGCTTGATCACCCACTTGCAGAAAATAGTCTTCATGCCACACCACAAGCCAATATTCCAGGACAGGTATTACCAGTGAGAAATCAACTTTAAAGTCATGGAGCTGTTGCTCTGTCATCCTTACAGAAGATAATCGGTTAAGAAACAAATAAGCGAACGCTCAAGAGACCGTCACCTGTGTCAGAATTGCCGATTTCCTCAGCAGCTGTTGATAACAGTGCTTCCTCCTCCTCCTCACTTCCTTGCCTTGTTGCAGCAGCTTGACAGCCCTCGTCGGCTGCTTGCGCTGCCTCTGCTGGGCTCATCCTGTGCACAGCGACACATCACGGCAAACGAACAATGTGGAACAATGCACAGCGACACGTCACGGCAAACGAACAGTGCACAGCGACACATCACGGCAAACGAACAATGTCATAGAACAATGTACCCCACGATGAGACACGCGGCTCCATTGAACTCACAAATGGCTGCTTACGTTGCTTCCTTTGTGCTCATTCTGCGCACGGTGGCACGTTGCAGTTGCCACACACTAAAACTGCCACGGCTGCCGATGCCATCTGAGCTGCATCTTGGCATTCTGAAGCATTTGCATACATAACCACACACACACACACGCACACACACACGCACACACACACACACACACACAAATCCATGCACAAACATTTCATACTCGCTTTTTGCTATTGCAGTGCTGCCTGTTTGGCTGGACATGTAATTTAGGGACAAGTGAAATCACCAGTCCCTCACTTTCAGCGGATCAAACAAGGGACAGCAGATAATTAAGATAAGGCACAGTGTTTGCTTTTGGTGATTCCCCTGCCGAAAATACTGTATATGGTTCACCGTATATATATATGGTTCTGGCCAACCTTAGAGATAAGACCCGTGCAGTGTTTGCCTAAGCTCTCTCAAAAAGCACAGCCCTAAACATCCCTTCTCAATGCACTTTATTTCACAATGGGCAGCGCAAACTAGCAGGGCTTGATACTACAGCTCAGCCAGCGCATTTACATACACATACCCTTTAGACCTTTAGCATTTAGACGGCAGTAGCTTGCATCCCACTTCCGTCCCTAGACTCATTTGCTTGAACACCTTCCTCAATTCAGCCCACAATGCAAACAGAGTTCATTCAAGCGGTGTGGCTAGTCCTTAACAAGAAGGGGCAGTCCCAGCCTTGTTTTGCTGTGAAATCAAAGCACAACGCAAACAAACAGGGAATAGGTATACAGGACTGACTGCACAAGACTTCACATGACTGCACAGGACTGCACAAGACTGCACAGGACTACATAGGATTCCACACAGGACTGCACAAGACTGCACAGGACAACATGGGATTCCACACAGGACTGTACAGGACTACTCATGACGGCACGAGACTGCACATGACCTCACATGACTGCACAGGACTCCACAAGACTGCACAGGACT
>Ga0307968_1000680_pt1 | contig 25483 bp, 39 predicted proteins | sample OrgLakmetagen650_FD_201834 | JGI IMG/M metagenome (GOLD analysis project Ga0307968, IMG submission 201834) | Saline water microbial communities from Organic Lake, Antarctica - #650 | ecosystem: Environmental > Aquatic > Non-marine Saline and Alkaline > Saline | place: Antarctica: Organic Lake...
GCAGCATCTACACAGTCATTGGACACCTGCAGCAGGAGGGCAGTGACCAAGGCTTGTGTGGATGCAGCTGTTGCACAATTCATCTACGCTACAGGCACCACCTTCTAGGTTGTGGTAGCAATTAGCAAGTGATCATGCTACGTTCTGAGGGGCTGGGAGTTCCTGTGGGGGGCTCAGGAGGGCTTGGAAGTGCCTCTGGGGGGCTCTAGAGGGCCTGGGAGTGCTCCTGGGGGCTCTGGGGGGCTTGTGGCTGCAAAATTCGTTAAGTGCCCAAAATCGTATTATACGGAGCATTTTTAATAATACTGTTAAATACGTGATAAATACGATACGACGTACAAGTCGCCTACGCCGTATGACCCATCCCTGCAATTTAGTCACTGGTCATGTAAGGCGTTGTAGACGAGGAGACAGTCACCTGTAACAGGCACTTACAGTCGCACAACAAACATCTGCCCGGATGTACTTATACAGTCCGGCCGACCCTAAATATAAGACAAAAGACCTTCTTCCTTTGTATGTACCCTGTGACCTGGCTGCAGGATGACGACGAAACAAAAAAGCATGATTTGCAGCGTGCGCTTGTGCACAAACAAACGGCTTGGTATAAAAACAAGTACTGGTGAGACCTGCGGCAAATTTTGCTTCCCACTTTTGGAACTAAATTGGCAATTGACATTTTTGTGTGAGAGCAGCAAGTAAGTTTTTCTGTTATGCAGTCTATAATATCTCCTTTGCCTTCCGCTGACTCTAACTGGGTATTCAATTTTACAAAAGCATGCGTGTCTGCTTATGTCTTCTTGCAAACTCATAAATATAATTGCTAACTTTTTTCTGATCTTTCACCCACACCACCCAACTACAAAAAACTTAATGTTTGCAGGCAAATTCTAATATTTACAAACAGTGTTGCTCTGCTCCTTCTCGTCATCGGCGTTGTTCTGCACAAAAAAGTCCATATCGAAGAGGTAAGTCATATGCAAAAAACACAGGAGTACTCATTAACAACAATTTGTCATTACCCAGTGCACCGTACCCCTTTTGAGTTTTGGTAATGGTTCCCAACAAGAAGTCAGGGGGGCATTGTGTTATCCTATTTATAAATCAAGCTTTATATTTTTGAAACCCAGGGCAACACCTAGAATAAGCATGCCTATTAAAGCAATTTTATAAGTAGTCCTTGAATCTAGGACCTTTAAAGAAACTTACGATGCTCTACCAAGGCAAAATTTTACCGGGCCCTTAATAATTGCAAGCTAGATTTGCTTGCAACACATTGCGAGGGGTTCCGGGTACTTTGCGGCAGGCAGTGACATAAGCACCTTACAATATTCCTTTTTGTATTTGCATGCTCTGAATTGTAACTTTTCCTCTCTGCAGGGTGTAGAGACAGAGGCCTTCCGCTGGCCTTACTTTTTTTGCTTCTGCCCGCCGTTTTGGTATTTTGTCGATCTCAGGTATGTAGTGCGCCTTGTGCATGAGTTTGTTCTGTGCATGAGTATGCTTACATATCCTGTAGTAACGTGCCAGTCTTCCACTTGACCGACTTCACCACTTTCTTATCAATCGTATGCAATTATCTGGGTGTGTCTCGTCTCATTTCACATGCCATTGTTGCTATTTCTGCAGCATCCACTACACATTCTACATGTTGGAGTGGCGCTTCTTTTCCAACTCCTTGCTGTACCTCAAGAACCTTGTGGTGAGGATTGGGGCTAAAGGACTGAGCCTCTCTTCAGCTTTGATTGTCCCATCCAAAGTCAAGGATGTATATCTCACACAAATTTGAAACACAACCCTTACTACATCTTACATGCAGAGGCACACCGTCATGTTTGTGTTTCTGACTCTGCTGTTGCTGTGGCACAGTGCAATGTTTGAATGGGCCTGGTGCCATGAGGACGAGCGGTGTGAAGGCGATGATTACACGCGGGTGAGTCTCTGCACTCTTACTGACCGATTTGTGAGCAGTAGCAGTGAGATAATGCTTGGGTTGGTACAGAATTGACAACGTGAATTATTTTTCATAGAGATGCTTAAAGGTCAAAAGGTGCTTTTATTGCTTGTTTTGGCAGGGTGTGCATAACTTAAAGGTCCTTGCACTGGTAATGAAACGTTGCCCTCACATGGCCCTCATTCTGTCAAAATCTTAATTAATCAACTGCTCATAGCTGAACATGTTGAACCACACACTGTATGCCGTAAGCTTTTAGTGTAGACCCCCTCCTTCCCCCTGCCGATTTGTTGCTTCATTAGGCACAAGGTGTGCTGTGCTTACTAAAATTGGACACGTCATCTTTTACCTGTCTGAACGTTGCTAGCTGACTACTGGTTGAATTGCTTGATGATTCGTTTCTTTTTGATGGGTGCGTTCACCTTACAGGGTGTTGACTCACCTCACTGAATGCACTCACCTCACAGGGTGTTGACATCTTATGGCGTGTCCACATTTGCCTAATCCTGTTTTCCCTGGCCAACCTGACCAAGGCCAGCTTAGCAAAGCTTCTTTCCACACACTTTTACAAGACTGCACACTTTCAGAAATTGGAAACAGCTCTGGAAAAAGAGTACTTTTTGCAGGTGCGTCACAGTGTCACCAAGTGCTGTGCTGATTGTCGTAGTATGTGTTCCCAGTATATATTGATACTTAGTGTGTACCTGCCCAGCATGCTTGTCTAGCTTAGCAGCTAGAGTTGCAGGGTGTCTCACAAGTATGCAGGTCCTGCGCTGGTGTGTTCACATAACGGCCATTCTGTCAACATGCCTGCTTCTATCTGCCTGCAGTTGCTGTCAAAACCCCAGCGCAAGGTCCTGGCTCGCAAGCAACAGGTTGAGCAGGTTGAGCTGGCCAAGAAAGAAGCACAGGTGCAGTCAGACCTGCTTCACAAATGGAAATGCCTACGTGCACAGCTACGCTTGCCATGCATGGAGACACGCACTGCCATTTGCCTACTCACGCTTTTTCTGCCTGCATACAATATTTTAGAAAGGAGAATCCAGGCTAGCGCACCCCTTCTTGCCCTCACAGATGCAACGTGATCTCAGCCACCAAGCACACCTGGCCAACATGAACCGTGTTGTAGATAAGGTGAAAGAGGTCAAACACAACCTCATGACCAGCAAGCATGACAAAGGAAGCATGCGAGTTCCCAGCCTCACCAAGGAAAGTGGAGGGGGGGGCCAGCATCTCCAGCGTACCAGCGGGTACTGGCCAAAAGCCAGCTTCAACGCTTTGCGCAGACCTTTAAGGCCCAGTCACCGACGTGCTGCCAGTGCTGACACATCGGTACGTGCCTACTTTTGAGCTGAATGAAACCCCTACATGGTTCCAAGTTAATCCCTGAGACTAATCATGGTGCTCCAACAAACTCCAGGCTCATGAACTAACATCTCTGAAGCTATAGGGACGCACCGCCTGCCTGCCTGCCTGCCTGCCTGCCTGCCTAAAACTTTGGTTCATCCACAGGTCCCTGTATTTTAGAGATAGTTTGATGACATTAAGCACAGGGCTGTGCAATGACGGTGTGACGGTTTGGTCCATCAAAATACGGTATGACGGTTGACGCCCTAAATGACGATGTTTGACCGTCATTTCGAAATTTGGGGACCGTCATGACGGTGCGGTTGACGGTACGGTCCACAAATCACAAGAAAGCAAAAAATTGGCAGTTTGACCCCAAAATGCGCATTTTGATCTTTTCACCTCATTTCTATTTGTTCAAAGAAATGATTGGTGTAAAAATGAAAGGGGAAAAAGGGAACAGTAACAAAAATTTTGTGTCTTGACCAGGATTCGAATCCTGGTCTCAACTTTTCACAGCAAAAGACACTTGACGACGGGTTTACACAGTAATTACGGTGGACGGTCCCCTTGACCGTCTGGACGTAACACACCGTCATTGTAACTTCTGACGGTACAGACCGCCAATTGTAATATAATTACGGTGAATATATGACGGTGTCATTGCACAGCCCTAATAATGACATGCAGGCCACTTTGCAGATCAGGTGGGGCTTAAAAAATAGGGAGGCATACGCCTAATTGGCTACGGCGTTACTTGCTTTTTCCTGCAATTTCTGCATCAGGTTCAACGGAGCACCAAATACGTTGATTTTTTTGTGTTTTGGAGTCCTCATAATGAACAAAAATCAAGTTGTTGCCCTTCATCGGTTAATTGCAAAATAGCAACATTTCAGGAGTTTTGCTTATTGACCCCAAATAATTTATGAACACATTCGAGCGCTCGTCATGCAAGTTGCCACTTTTTCTTAAATTTCTCGTCCTGCCACTCACTCTAGGTAGAATCTTTAAAATCTATCCTGAAGGTTCCTGCTAAGTTTAGGCAAATTTTCCTTGCCTGATACTGGCCATTCCAGTTACCCACAGCAATCAAGCATTCCCAGACTTGGTAAGTTTATTTTTATGCAGCTGGTCAGGGATTCGGGGCAGGAGGTGGGCTGAGTTGTGAACGGGCCAGAATGTTCAAACTCTCCATTGAGCACAATTTTTGCCTTTGGACTCTGGATAAATTTCATTCACAGACAAGATTAGGCTGGCTTAGAATCAATACGGGAGATGGCAAGGCTGGCCAAATGGCCACACGTTCACTTAGGAAGGACGATCGTCACAAGAACAATACCGTACGGTGCTTATATCACGGCGTACCGCGAATGTTTTTTCACCCCATCGCAGTGCGTCGCGAGCACATAAAATATTTAAGTGAGAAGGGCCTTGTGAAGCTCACATTGGGGTTTATAATTAAATTTAAGCATGAACGGGACAGGCCAGGGAAGCCTCCCAAGCCGCTTCTCAAGGCCCCCAAGGTGGACAAACAGCTTGAGTGGCTGGCCCTCTTTTGGAAAGGAAGGACTCCAAGAGGAGGGGCGTCTTCAATCCCTTCACATGCGCATGCGCACACCACGTAAGCGCGCACACAAATACACGCACAAGTACACAACGCACGCACGTACACAACACATGCACACGTATGCGCGCGCACACACACACACACGCACGCACAAGTACACAACGCATGCACGCATGTATGTACACAATCGTATACACACACACGTACGCAACGCACGCACACACACGCACGTACGTCCACGCACGCATAAATACGCGCGCACATGTGCGTGCATACGTAGGTGCAGCTCACAGGGCCAGAAGGCCCTCGCATAGGCTCGCATTGTGTTAAATGATTAAGTTTTGCCCCCCTCGCATTGCTCGCATGAGTGTCTATTAATTGGGTTATTTCAAACCTCGCATTCGTTACGGTACTGTACGGTACATCATGTCGGGGGGGAGGTTTGAAAGGCGAGTTCAATATTTTCTTAGTCTGAGAACCCCTTGATCCCTCAAAATCAACCTCATAATGACTGACAGCCCTTAACACCAGGTTTTTAGATATCGTACCGCTGTCACCAAAAACAAAATGGGCCTTCCTTGCTCAGCCAGAAGAGGGACAGAAGTAGTGAGACTGACAGCAAGGTGTTGCTTTAACATGGCTCGCAATGGGGTAAACAATATTAAGCTTAGATCACCTATTTTAATTGCAGTTAGTGTACAATTCCAGAGGGGGTCAACTGAGTAAATGTCTGGAAATGTGACTTTTTTGATGCACACCATCAGGAGGCCCCAGTGAGCATAACTTTTGGACGTCAAGGGTCAAACCCATTAAAAATTATATATTCAGAATCCTGAGATTGAGAGCTATCGGTTGATATATAAATGGGTGCGATCCGGGGGGGTCGGGGGTGGGTGGTCCCTCGAGGGGGTCTGGACTTTTTGGGACCCCCCCTCCAAAATTTTTCTGAGCCACTTTCACAAAGTTTTAAATATATCAATGGATTTCTGAGCTCGTAAATTGTCTACTGGCACCCTCTTTGCGGAAATCAGGCTAAATGGGGGGTCTGTGGAAAAGCCCACAAGTCAGAGGCAAACGCGCTTGGGTGCAGGCCGCGGGGTGAGTCAAGCCAAAGGAGCAGTGATTAACTCCAAACTTCCAGGATAGTGTCAGCATAAGATACTTAGTGGAAATCTGAATAAATGAGGCAATATGGGGCTGTGTAAGTCAGTTGTGGGTGCTTGGTAGGTCATGTGTGCATGGGCGTCTGTATCTCAGTTTTTGCCCCATTACTCTGCACCACTTCAATTGCATATCTTGGTAAGTATGCAGATGGATGCAGAATTTAAAAAGGAGCAGAATGGTACCCTTTTCGTCCCAGGGGGGGCAGTATTGGGGGGTGGGGGGGGTGGGTGGTCTTTTTGGGCCTCCTGCCGAGAATTTTGGCATGACGTCCACTACTTTTTTTTTACCCTCCTGACACCATAATAAAATAACATAAGTAGATGGTTCACAAAGTTTGGGGCCAAACGGACCCCCCCCCAGTGGTCTGGGCAGAATATCAGTTCATTTTGGCACTGAATATTTACGTAATGAGCCACCACGCTCTACCCAGGGTCTCTTTTCACCTCAAAACACGACAGGAGTACTCCTTTTATTACTAGGAATCGTTTGGTATGCTGAAAACTGGATTTGGTGGAACTTGGTATTCCACCCTTTTTGGCACCCCTTTTGCTGATTTTTTCTCGAGGGAAATGGGCCAAAATGGGGTACCTGGCCAACTACTGCTCCGTTTCGCCCCAGTTTTGTTGCAGTGATATCCTTTATTGAGATGTAGACCTTTTTTATAAAAGTGACACAAATCGGGTGGGTTGGTGGTCAGATATGACAGATTGGTGGTGAAGAGTGGGGTTCACGCCAAGGGCAATTAGACGTGAGCCCCCCTATTGGCTGATTTCAAGCTCAGGTGCTACCTTTGGGTGCAAAGCTTAGAATTAGTAAGTTGGGGAGCCCATGCTCAATTTACATTTTAAAAACACCCCCATTTGTGGCCTCGGATGACCCCCTCTGGTATAATTCCTCTGTTTTTGTTGGATGTGCACTTTAGAAAAGGACCTAATATGTGTGTGAAACATTGGTACAAGTGGGAACGCTTGTACCATTTACACATCCCTTGCATCTGTCTTCCTCCTCACCACCACACGTCAGCTTATATGTAGGGATCGGTGTCTGCTTATAGCGCTATATAGCGGTGTAATATTTTTCAGGTTAGCGTGTGCCAAAATTAAATATTTGACGATTCACTTCGATTCGGCTCATGTTCACGCTTCGCACTCGGCTCGAAATCGTCCTTGGGCGTCCATAGAACACAAACACGTACCCTTTGGAGTGCTGTAGGCACCACATACCATAAGGACCACCACAGGGGATCATGAGCACCAGTATTGTACCAGCCATCCTGAGCACCACAAGGAACAAATGCACAGACATGCCTGCACTTGCACACAAGTGCTGGCATACACACCTGCAGTGCTTGCACGCACACACGCACGCACACGTACACACATACACACACATAACCATTTACAAACACACACACATACACACACATGCATGCACGCGAACACACGCACGCACGTGCACACATGCACAAGCGCACGCGCACGCACGCGTGCATGCATGCATGCACGCAAACAAGCACGCACGTACGTGCACACACGCACGCACGCATGCACTCGCAGGCGCACGCATGCACACACGCACACACGCACATACGCATGCCTGCATGCACGCACAGCTCAGTCTTGGTCCAACACTTTGGCCAGGGGGACATGCTGTTCTACAGGCTTGCCTGTGTCCACATGTGTGTGTGGCACAGAACCACTGGTATAGCGCTATATTTGGGACCTAAATCCCGCCAGAGCTCAACAGAATCAAATTCCGAATTTATTTTTGCCAGGGAGCATTATGCACGGTACCCTGCATGCTTTCCACATCCGATGCCAAAATTCCTTTGGCAAGTGGGAGTTCTGGCAGATAAAGCGGTTGAATTATAGCACAATATAGCGCTATATATTGCTATAGGAATGCCTCATATAGCGCAATACGCCGATCCCTACTTATTTGCATCTTCACCAGCTTATATGCATCCTCACCACACGTCAGCTTATATGCATGTATGAATTCAGGCGATAGCGAGAGCTGTGACGCATGACGGTGCACTTCCCTTGACTATGGAATCCATTAAGCTGCTGCAGGTAAAGGGGTTCACAGTCTGCAGAATATGCTGCTGGGTTTCCTTGGTAAGAACGGGCTGTCTATATCATATTGTCAAGCGTTTTAAAGTTTGGATGCCATCGTCACATTCTTCAAGTCATACGTCAAGCACTATCTCCTGCAAGTTTGTAGTCCAAGAATGAGTCTGAACCATCTGAGGACTCATTCCTGACGGAGCCTGCAGCAGTTAGATGCTGTTTGATAGGAGTCAAAAAGGCAGAGGTTGTCAAGGTTGCAGGATTCAGCTCGTTTTTGATACCCTTGCTTACCCATCCTCACTTCTTTGTGTGCAGTCCATGAATGAGGATCCCTCTGTTGTCCCTACCATGGCCATGGGTCGCCCATTCCCTGTGGGTGCGGAACATGTGGTAGGGGGTGGAGCAGACGGATCGCCGGCCTTGATTCCATCCTTCAATGGCAACCCAGACGTGCAGGCTCAAGGAGATCTAAATGTGCGTATGTATTCAAGGCTGCATTGATTTGGAGCTTCATGCGTCAGGCGCAGCTCGTGTCTGAATTATCAAGACTTAATATTTCTCCTGCTACATACATTGGCAGAGGCTGAGTCTACCACGAGCAAGCACGTCAGCGCCCTCAAACCTCAATGCTGCTGGAGGTAAGCGTTTGTTGGTTTAAATTTGTTCAGGTTTGTGTTTCACTTATATTTTGTCCGAAGATTAGAGAGAAGCCTCTGGATGCTGCATCTGACTCAAGCCTGAATTGATGAGCAAAGCTATTACGCCATACTCCTCACAGATGAGACATCTAGGGCAGTGCCACCAGAGATGCAGCACGTACAGGCACCGCAAAGCCCTTGGCCTGCAAGCGGCAGTGGGGCTGATGGAAACGTCCGTAATGATAATCAAGCACCAGGCCAAGGAAGCAGCAGGATGAACGTGGTCAGTGTGTGCTGCCTTTTATTTTTGTAGATGGAATTTAATTCAAGTGCGTGTATTAGTTGCCATGGATGAGACAAGCAACCATCTCAAGTTTTCCCCACCCATTCCAAATCTGCTACACAGGGGTCTTTGCTGGACCTCAGTGTCTTCCAGGCAGCCTCAACAGCAGCAGGCCCATTTTCAAGCATGGGGGGAGGGATGCCTATCCAGCCTCAGCCACAGAAAAGTAGCAGCAGTGCTTTGCCTTCCTTTCCACCACCATCTGTCCCATACCTGTTCACCAACTCACGGCAAAACCAGCCGCAGAACTACTTTTGGCGTGGCGACAGCCAAGATCCCGCTACAAGTCAGCAGCAAATCAAAGCGTCAGCAGATTCCCCTTCCCCCACGCACCCCCTATTGATCAACATGAGCCGCCCAATGTCTGTTCCCGGCAGTTCCGACCCTGCTCCTCCAGCCTTCCTCCAATCCAACACACAGCAAACACGTGAAAATGGTAATAGCCCTCTTATGCGTGGGGACACCACACAAAGGGATATATCCTCCTTGAGCCCGCCTCTTCTTCCTCCTCACAGCGCCTCCTTCGCTGCAGCCCCTGCATATCCCCCTCCCGATCCACCTCCCCCGCCACCGCCTGCCCCTCCCCCAATGCCACCCTCAATGCTTTCAAGTAACTCAGGGGACGGCCAACCAAGCAGCAACAACTTCCCTCCTACCAGCTTGCCACACTCAAATTCGCGGCGCGCAAACCAAGCCAGCTTTGCTGAAGGTAACAAGCAACAATTCTCATTGCTGTTTACGTGTTCAAGACACTTGCTCTACCGATTAAGAACACACATCACTCCTGAACCATTTTCCCCCCTCCCAAATGACGTAGCTAGTATTATAAAGTGACTGCTGTCAACGTCAGGACTACAAGTGCGTGATTTATGTGGGGAATCACATTTCTAAGCCTGAGCAGAAAGGAAGCACAGATTTCCCCAAACCCTGCTTGTTTCCAAAATCGCCTAGCTGCAGCACAAGAGAAGCGCATGCCAGGAGGTAGAAGCAGCGCTTCAAGCCCTCTTGGAGGGCGTGGCTCATCTGCACTCCCGGGGCCCTTCTCCTCGTCTCCACCCTCTGCTGCGCCAGACTCCTTGGCAGTGACCTTGACCCCAGCAGAAAACGCAGATGCCATCCACACCAACGCTCCAGCAGGAGCCATTCCCACCTTCCGGGGCACCAACGCACATGGCAGTCGTCAGGTCAGCAGCCTGCTGAGTACCTCATCTCGCAGTGCATCACCACCTAATGCCTCGGCCAGTCGCAACCTACAATCCGAAAGTGGTAGAGGCACTGAGCACAGCAGCAGCACTACTAAGCTAGAGCGAACCCTGAGCCGCCACACCAACCTGGCCGGTTTGGGAGCCACCACGTCTGCCAGCACGCCTAATGAGAGAGACTGCCTTGGGAAGCAGTCTGCAAAGCACCAGGTGTGAATGTACATGTGTGCATTTGTGTGTGCAAAATTGCGACATTATGCTAGTTGTGTGCTCACGCGTGTGCGTGCATGTTTTTGTGAGTGTAGTGGGTAATATAATCGCAATACAATCGCATGTGCAGACGTGTATACAGATTTAAGAGTACATGAGTGTACGCGTTCACGTTTGGCTTGTCGCCTCCCTTTCATGATGTTGACAGGTACCCTCTCCTGAGACATTGCCAGCAGCAGCAGAAAAGGGCAGCAGGCAGAGCAGCAGCAGCAGCAGCACACGTGGACTTGTCGCAATGCTGTTTGACAAGAGCAGGCAGTCAATGGAGAAAAACAGGCACTCCTTGGAGAGGTGACTTGCAAGCAAGAAACTCAATATGAGTGTGCACGAGGCCGAGCTGGTGACAACAGTGAGCTTTCATGTGGCCCGGCTGCAGGCAACTAGGCTTATATGTCCTCTTTCCATCACACCCTGTTTTTTAGACCTTGCTTGACTCCTATAACACAGCATTCCATTGTTCCATCTTTTGACCTTGGGACATGCACGCATGCCAATGTGCCAGTTTGCTTGAGGTCCAAGCGTTTCCCGAGTCGTTTGCATTCTCCCTCAACATTATTCAGTGAACGACAGCCTGAAGAGCACAGCGTCTCCCTCCAGCGCAGAAGCCTGCCTCTAAAAGATGAAATAAAGCAGCAGCAGGGGAACACCGCCCCAGTTGACAGTGGAGTAACTCAGGCAGGAGGCACACCGGCAGCGCGGTATGTGTGGCTCTGTGCGTGTTTGTGACTTGCCCGCACGCGATTGATGGCCCCTGTTGTAACGCTGAACTACGGCTCTAGCCATCACATATTGCGTACTAACAGAACCTTTGAACAGCTTACTGCATTGCTCTTCCGTGGTTGCTCTGTAAAATGCACAGGAAATCTCCTAGCACAAAGGATCTTTCACCTGAGCCTGCCGGAGGCCACAACTACATTAAAAATCCTGCTTTTGCCATGGACGATGACCCTGACCACAACCTGGATGGTGTGGAGTACCAGGTGGGAAGCTTGAACAAGTATATAGGTAGGGCTGATCCTGCAATTACAGAAAATGTAAGTAATAAGCTTGAACAAGAAGGAAGGGCTGATCCTGCAGTTACAGGAAAAAACTAGGCAGCGCGTGCAACAACCTCCACTTTTTCGTAGTCCTCAGCATTTGCATGCAAACATGTCGACACATACATTGGTGTGTTTGTGTGTGCATGTGTGTGCAAAAGAGAGTGTTAGTGCACACGTGCCTGCACATGTATGTAAGTGTGCACGCAGATATTGTGGAAAGCAGCGTAAACCAGTATATGAGAATTTCATATACCGGTATAATACCTAAATATACCCTTTATATCCGTATAAAGGGGTACATCCTGACTGGTATTTAATCCCATTGCACACCCATAGGAGGAGAATTTTATGAAAAATTGTGGATCTCACCATATATAAGGCAAGCAGCCAAACTGGGAGCTGGCAAAATAGTTCAGTGCTGAGTTCTGAGACCTGGAAGTCAGATATACAGTGATTTTTTCAGCACTCTTTTAAGGTGAATGTCAGGGATGGGTTATACGGACTTTTGAGACGTTCCATACGGATGAATACGCCATTAATACGACATACGCGTATAATACGCAAACGTATTTTTGCTATTTTGGGGGGTACCCTGGGTTTGCACCAACCATCCCCCAACCACCACCGAATTGTCCCCCCAGCCTCCAGAACATTATAATGCCTCCTGGTAAAGACCCTGCGTGGCATCGTGTTGTTGTTATGGGACCGAAGGGGCAGATTTACGAGATGCCGATGCCAGATGCCGGATGCCAGAATTCCAAGATTTCAGCAGCGGTGCCCCCCGCATCCGCGAGCACTTCACGACGCAGAATCCCAGCCCAGCGTAGGTGTAGCAGCATGCAAAGCTGACCCGGCAGGAATCCTCAGGGCGTAGTTGCAGCGCTCGCATGGGAGAAATTGCCGACGCTAGCGCTCAGAGGGAGGAGCATGCAGGAAAAGAGAGGCACCTGCACAGGACTACAGCAAGCACATCAGCAGCAGCATCTACACAGTCATTGGACACCTGCAGCAAGAGGGCAGTGACAAGGCTTGTGTGGATGCAGCTGTTGCACAATTCGTCTACGCTACAGGCACCACCTTCTAGGTTGTGGTAGCAATACGCAAGTGATCATGCTACGTTCTGAGGGGCTGGGAGTTCCTCTGGGGGGCTCTAGAGGGCTTGAAAGTTTCTCTGGGGGGCCTGGGAGTGCTTCTCGGGGGCTCTGGGGGCCTTGTGGCTGCAAAATTCGTTAAGTGCCCAGAATCGTATTATACGGAGCAATTTGAAAAATACGGTTAAATACGTGATAAATACGATACGACGTATAATACGCCAACGCCGTATGACCCATCCCTGGTGAATGTGATCCCTCCTTTTTTCAACCTTGGCCTTGCCAAAGGTATCTTAATTGAAGTAGTGCTTCAAATGTGGCGCTCGTTAGCTTAATTGAAGATAGACAGCTGAGAAATGTGCAGCATGCCAATCCCAGGCTTCATATGTCACCTCAAAAACATGCAGTCATTTGATCAATAATTTTATGTCCATTTGTACTTTAATCATCACTACTTATTTTCTGTCATTCTTGTCAACAAAAAAGCCTTATAAGGTCCAATTTTGCCTTTTGAGGGCAAACTCGTTTTTTCCATTTTTGCAGGGCGGTATAATGAAATTTCACATACGGTGTGACCCTGTGCTGTTCCCTACATACGTGCATATATGTGTGTGTGTGTCTGCCCTCATGCTTCAGTACATGCATACGTGCATTTGTGTACTCGTGTGTGTGCTTGCATGCCTGTGAGCGCACAAACATGTGTGTTGCCTGTCTGTGTTTGTTTATATCGCGTGCATGTGTGTGTGGGGGTGTGTATGAGTGTGAGTGTGTAATCTGTGCATGGTTATTAGCTCTACCGTTTGCATTTCCACTTCTTGCAAGCTGCAGCAAATTGTTTGACTTACTCTACAAGTGTTTATGAATAGTTTGAATGGTTACCCAGCAGGGATTAGAGTTTCTCATATCAATATACAGGCTTCATCAGACCTTGCTTCAAGCGTGCAATTGTGTTCTTCCAATGACTAACAGCGATATGCTTCCCTCTTGGAAAAGGTGTGTTAGGGGGGCCTGGCAAGCTCGAAGCTTTGACATTCATTTCTGCAGTTACTCAGACAATGGACTAGGCATATGAAGGATTCATAATGGACAAAGTATATGACGGATTCACAATGGTCTAAGTGTATGAAGGATTGACAATAGACCAAGTACATGAAGGATTTACAATGGATTAAGTACATGAAGGATTCACAATGGACTACGTATATGACGGATTCACAATGAACTAAGTATACGAAGGATTCACGATGGACTAAGTATATGAAGGATTCACACACGCCCTGGGAGGCTTATGTAGAAGGGAGCAGGTCAACATTATTAAAAACCTCAGATGAAGAGACACTTTTTAGGTTTTAGGAATGCAGATTGTAGAAAATATTGCCTGCAATGATGGATGGCACATGGGTTCTGCTGCGCAAACACCAGAAAAGTTGGATTTTTGATTTAGCTGATCGCTGTTTCATGCGCAGAGGAATCCAATGCTGGCATATCCCAAGCCGCTGCCTGTGATCAATGAGTTCCATAGCCAAGACCTGGGAGGCAAGAGCATCAAGATGTAGGTACAGAGCATGCTGCTCCTTGTTTCCTCTTTTTAGCAAATGTCTCAGAAGCTGCGACTCAGGTTGTAGGTGTGCATATTTCAGGTGTCGTCCGTTTTAGGTTTTGTAATGCTCAAACATAATGACATGGTGACTGTGTTAATGACATGGTGTTAATGACATGGTGACTGTGTTCAAACACAATGGCTTGGTGACTGTGTTAAAGGCATCTGCTCAATTGTTGCGTGCAGTGACTGCATACCAACCTCTGGCATGCACGGAGGTGGGAGCGCAGGTGGTGGTGGTGGTGGTGGGAGTGTTGGGGGACAAGGGGAGGGGGGTGGGGATAGGGGAGGCTCTCACACTCGTACTAGCAGCGTAAGAGAGTCCTACAGGCCGGGTCTCACACGAGGCCAGAGCAGGACGGAAGCTCATGCTGATGGTGAAGAAGCGACGTTGAAGAGGGAGAGCCAACCAGTGGAGCGCATGTCGCACAGGGTGCGTGCACTTGAGAGGAGACCAAAATTAATGCATAGCCGGATTCGCTAAACAGATTGCAATTGGCTTTTGGCTTGAGAGCCAAGGGGCTATTTGCTGCTTTACAGTCCCTCGGCACTTGCCATGATCACTTTCATTCTACCTCTTGGTTTTGAGCAGGCCTCCCCGCTCGATGAAGCCATTCTGCATAATGTCTTGCCAGTTCCAGGCAAGCTCAAGGACGAGCCTGCCAAACTGAAAAAAAAGAAGGTGCGCTAGCCCTTCCGAGTTAGAGCCTGCCATCACAGCGAGGTCCAGATCTTGGCACGTGCCTTGCAAAAAGCTGCTACTTTTATGACGGTGTTGCAGTGCACTTATAATTAAGGTCCAATGGGGAAGCCCAGGCAAACGTGTGGAATTGTCCATGTGAATAATAAAGCCTTATCCAACTTGGTGTCAGGTACCAGATCTTATTAACGAAGCGCCTGTAGCAAGCTGTACGATTGTGTCATGCAAGCTTGTTACATCTGTGTAGGATTTGGCGCAACTGACAGAGGACGAGCTGGAAAGGATGAGGACAGCTGTTGTTGTAAAGACGTACACTGCCATCATCAGGTGTGGCTTTTGTTGAAACCTACTCTGCTATCAACAGGTGTGGATGTTAAGGCGTGCTTTTTGCTATCATCAGGTATGGAAATCAGCCTGTTTGTGCTTATTGACGAGTTGCATTCAATAATTGCTGTTGAAAACGGGATGCAAATGTTTCTCCTTTTTAAATTGGAAGGCGGGATCTAAACTTAATGACCAACCCTTGATCTTTTCCTCCCTTGCTTTTGCCTAGAAACTATAACACCATGACTGTTGAGGACCAAGAGGAGGAGATGGCCAGGGTGCGGGCCTTCAGCCGTGCTCTGTTTTACAACATCAAGGGCGATGAGGACAGGTATAGAGAAGCAGCGAGTAGAAACCAAGATTGCAAAGAAAAAAGCTAGTTTTGGCGAGACCTAGTACTAATTGTATCCGGCCCTATTCATGTTTTATTGGGATTCCACATCAATGTGATGTATTTTTTTGTTCACTTCTGCTTGTGTACAGGGAGTATGTATCCATAGAGGACTTTGAGCTGTTCTTCAATGACCGTAAAACTGCAGCCAAAGCATTTGCCGTTTTTGACGTGGATGGGGACAACAGTGTCACGCGACGCGAGGTGATTATGAATGCCATCAGTATTCTGCTCAGCTAGTGTGAGCCAATGTGGCCGTCTTGTTGTCAGCTTATTTTAAAAAGGGCAACGTCTCGCCAGGAGGATGTAGGAATGACTACATGTAACCAAGCAGGTCAAGCTTGTTTATGCAGTGTAAATGTGCAGAAGCTTACTCATCCTGCTAAGGAACTGGTTTTTAAAGTGGATTAAGGATGAGCGCCAGCTCTTGCACAGTTTAGTATTTGCTCAAACCCGAACAGTATCTTTGATAAAGCACTTTCTGACTTGATATTTCCTACTTGTGCATATTGCATTAGGCATCCAGCTAGCAGCATGAAATTGTTTAGAGTGATAGCCCGCTTCTATGCAGTCCTGTGCTAATGCTCAAGGTACTCAACCCCTTTTATCTGTCCACCCACAACAAGGTGCATAGTGACCGGGTTTGAGCTAATGTAGAGTATATTTTGTAGAAACATCCTAGGATTCGGCCGCGGTGGGCATCAACAGCTTTTCAGAGGCTTTTATCTTTTGCATGTGCCCTTGGGTGGGCCTTTGCATGTGCAATGGATGGTCCAAGACACAGGGAGTTTTTGGGTTCCCAGTTTCTGGCAGGTAAATTTCCTTGAATTGTTTTTCCAATGCTTGCAGATTAAAGATGGCGTCGTGAACATTTACAAGGAGCGTGCCAACATGGCATCCTCTCTCAAGGATACTGACAGCATCGTGAACAGCCTTGAAACTGCAATTGGTGGCGTCATCCACTTTATCTTTGCTGCTTTTTACCTCCTCATTTGGAATGTCAGCCTTGTTGAGGTTGGTGTGCGTGTTCCCACGCTTGTTTGCAAGAAACAAAACAAAAAACTGAAGGGCTTTGCTGTGATGGTCGTTAGCCCGTTACAAAATGTGAACCTGCCCTAGGAACTTCAGTTTCATTGGTACTAATCTTGCTTCTAAAAAGGCTCTTGCTGGTGCGCCCTGCTTGGGCTGCACCCCCTTTTTTGTGTTTGGTACTAGAGATGTTAAAATGTCAATCCCAGGCAGTGAGTGGCCTTTGCACCAGGTAGCTACAGTCAAGTTGCATCATAAATGTTATAAAACCAACACGTTCCTGGTACCCCTCTTCGCACAGGGCTTCTCCACCTTCTCGGCTACCCTGCTGGCATTCACCTTCATCTTTGGAAACGCTGTGAAGAACATGTTTGAGTCCATGCTCTTTTTGTTTGTTGAACATGCATATGATGGTATGTGGCCATTCTATGCTTCTTACTCCTTTCCATAAAGTGATTTGCTATCATTTTAGATGTGTGTAAGAGCCTTTTTCTGTTCTTGTGGTCACACATGCACAAATGCACGAGTGTACGTACACGCACACACATACACACACACGTGCGAACACACACACACACACACACACACACACACAAACACACACACACACACTCAGTCTGACACCACTCTCGCACACATACTCACACACGCACGCGCTCACACACACTCTTTCACAATCGTGACAAAGACTTCATAGTAAGTCGTGCAATAAATCATGAAAATACACGTATATGGACAAAAACAGGAAACCAAAAGGAGAAGGTGTGTTGCTTACCCTCTCTCTCTCTCTCTTTTCTGCTGCTCAATTAAATGCAGTGGGCGATAATATACTGATGAATGGAGAGATTCATCGGATAAAAAAAATCACACTTCTCTATACAGAGATGATCACCCTCAATGGAGAAAGGTAAGAATATGGAAGTGCTTCGTTTCTAGTTCCTTCAGGGTTCTTTCTGCTTTTTAAATCTTATCCATGGGACACTTTTTCTTGAGCATGATGAGAAGAGATATGCAATCTACCTGTGCCTCAGGATCTTCTACCCAAACACTGGCCTCATAAATGCTGTGATCCGCAACTGGACGAGGAGCCGCACATTTACGGAGTTCATCTATTTTCATGTAAGGAAAAGAAAGGATGAATCCAAACTAAAGGTCGTGTGCACTGCTCCATTGCACTTCTGCTACTTCTGTGGTAGATAAACGATTTGGCGACATGGATAGTTCTGAGTAATTTTCAGCCAGTGTTGTTCGCCGACCAAGAAATAACAGGGTATGATGCTCTGTCCTGGCACGTGCAAGGTCGTCTGGGTTGCTATGATGGCCGTTGAGTTTGACTCCTGAAGTCCACAGACAAAGCATTAGAACTACTGACTTTGCAAAATGCTGTTGCAGGCGGATGTGGGCGTTACCCCCATGGTGTTGCAAGACACGATGGCTTCTATGCTGGAGCATGCCCGTGCCTGGCCTACAGAGTATGATGATGTGCCCTTCCTACAGGTTAGGATGACAGCTACTTCTTTCACCAAGAATCAGCTCCAGACATTTATTATGCTAAGCTGGGTTTGGGAGGATGTGGACGATGTATTAAACCCCTTGTGTGTAGCATGAAGCAGTTCCTTGGGAATTTTAACAACTGCATAATTAATATATCATAGATCCTTTAAGTACATTTGCAACAGCATAAATTGATAGGCTTCTCAAGAAAAGGGCCTTAGAGCAGTGCCCTGAAAACTGCTTAGAGTTTGAAATAAGCCCTCAAGAAAACAATACGTGGGAAAAATTAGATTAAACCCCTTCAGTGTATTAAGCTTCCTTTATTCACTCATCAGTATTCATTTGAAAGATCTGAACTACCTTCTTTGCAGTTTTTCGCTTTGGAGAACCCAATGAAGGTGAAGATTCTTCTTACGTTCACATACGCTTTCTCACGTAAGTAGAGGTCACCCCTTGCGCCAAGTATTGTTCACTTGCGATTTGAATATGAGTGTAGTTGAAATTTCGTTATTTCGTTTTTCTGGTCTTGCTCTGATATTTTACCTTAAAAAGACCAAACTTTCAGGGCAACTCCAACCCTTCCTTCTTTCTGCAGCTGACGACTGGAAGCGACTAGTGCCTGCTCGTAATGCCATGTTTGGCATAGTGCAAGCCAAATTTGCCGGTGAGTTTCTTGTATTTAACTAACCTCTGCTTATGTTGCGCAAAGAGTGTTGCTGTTGTAAACTTGTCTAATCATTGGTGAACTCGCTTTACGTATACTCGCAGAGCATAAACTGCGCTGCAGTGTCCATCACATTGAGCGCCGTATAATACACACGGGTTATGAACAACTTCCAACAGATGGGCAACCACTTTATTAAGAAGTACAAATATTCGAAGTAGTAGGTATTTTGGCAGGGATTATGCCCTTTACTAGGAAAGCCTCCTGCTGCTTACAGACACATATGCTAAATAATAGCAAAATCCAATCAGCTGATCCACAGTTAACGGTGATAATAGAAAGTTGGCGATTTGCGTGTGTCGCTTGTGTCGCTTTGATTTAAAGGCTTTATCCGTCTCTTTCCCACAATATTATATTAACTTCTGTAAACTCTAAAAATTATTTAGGGCATCTTTTGTTCTCTGTTCTTGTTGGTATAATTGTATGTGATCATTTCCTTTCTTAATCTTTTTAGCATGTAATGTTTGCACCCCTATCAGCCTCCACGTCCAAGCAAATTAACAAGTTACTCATCGACGACAGCTGAGCTGGAGCTAAAAAAGGCAAAAAATACGCAGGTAGGGGGAAATCAGATTCCCCACATTAATTTAGGAAAAGGAGCCACTTTAGTGCCGGGTGTTGTAAAACTCCTCCACCAAGAGCTGGAGCTTACTTTAAGGTGAGGTAATATTACGATACAGATGCATAGGAATACAATTCCTTATCTTACATCTTGAGTACGCCTTTTACAACGCGCTGCCACAGGTAAGGTTACGTCACTATATATGCCCCTGGGGGCATCTGAGCGGAAGCTTGAAAAAAACATGTTACCTAACCAAAATGGCGCTAGAGAATTAAGGGAATAAGGCTAGGCACTCAGCCTCTAAAGAGGCTATACCACAAATATCTGGCTGGTTCAAAAAAAGTTCTCAACGAGTTGGGCTATCTTCATATTGAGTTGGGAAGACAAGCTGGCGGTGCTGCGTGCAAAGGCTGACAAAATGTTCATGCGGGCAGTCCAGCAAATTGTGTTTCTCATCCTGAACAGAGTGCCAGTCACAGATCCTGAGCTCATAAGGCCTTCTATTCCTGTTATGACGCATTCCTTGGACCAGACAGTTATGGCCAGAAAGGCGAAGGCAAGAAAGTGCACGGCTGAGAAATGAAAATGTGTCTGTCTGTCATCCATATTTTATATATGATCAACGATATCCAATCAAAGGTAGATAGGTAACATGGTTCTATCATCCCACCAGCCAGGAGCAATCCCCAGATGTACACCAAAATGTGTGTGATAAGTCCTTATAACTCTGCTGGAATGGTGAGTATCATGTGGTAGTGTCAAATTGTCGAGCTCTCTCCAGCCCCCGATGATATGTTCGTGCAAGGTGCGGTCAAACTGTTTCACCGTGGTAACCTCAACATCGTATAAGAATTCAACAATTGTTGAGACGCAGGGAAATTTTGGAGTGCGTGCAGAACCTGATAAGTCAATGTATCAATTCTATTTGCAATAAAAAGGTCAACCCACACAACATTTTCAAGGAGCGAGTAAACTGTTTTAGTAGCACTTGTAACAAGCCTAGAAGACCCTTTTGAACATCACCAATCTGTGACCATGCATCTCCTGACCCACCAGGTCGCCCAACTCAAGGCCCTTACCACTGCACGTTACTACCAAAAAAATGACAACTCTACCTACATATGCGAGCACGTCAACTCGCTTGCATCCACGCCAGCAAGCTCCACTTAGCCTTAAAAGGAAACAGCATGTTTTTAAACGATCTCAAGCTCAGAAGTCACCTTCGCCCGTAAACCCCCCCAACATAAGCCACCCTCATCAATTGCATTACCAAACCACGTATGGACCTAGGCATAACTGGCTTCCATGACCTCACATCAGCCAACGATAAATACATTATTTCTGGACAACACCTCAAAAACTAACACACTCGAGTTTTCAAAAAGCACGTATAGGCTTGCTGCCATTGCTAACCGGCCTGGAACACAAGAGCTGAGCCCAACATCAATTGCACAAATACTCCAACAAAGGAATCCAGAACAGTCTATTCTACTTAATTACCGCAAAATGGTCTCCTAGATACACACATCAACACATCGGCTCACGCAGAGGTGCCCCCAAATCCCAAAAACACCCAAACCCAACAAAATGTGGCCATCTACACCACACCCTCGCCACAGCCTCGCTCAGCAACACACTACAGGCATTTCAAATAAAATCAGAGGCCCACCACCTACACACACAGATCCATCAACAAGTAATGGACATCCTAACCAATCCTCTGTTTTTGGCACACCCAACTTAGAGCCGCAAACATCCCCTGCCTCCTCTATAATCACAACCAAACCTCAAACAAAAACTCAAGGTGGTGTTGCACTCAACGTACCTACACCTTTAATTTTAGAAGAAATTGTTAATGTATTGGGTCAATCACCTTTTGGACATCTTGGCGCCAGGATGTCCAAAAGGTGATTGACCCAATACATTAACAAAATGTGAAGCCGGGGGCTTGGACACATCCCCCCCATGTACAGAATCCAATGCTTGACCCAGGAAACGCACAGCACATGGCAACATATCCCGCACTGAGCTTCCCCAAACACAACACTCCCTTGCCACTACGGTGGAAGTGCCTCCACTTTCACCACAAACGGAAACCCCGCGCTCACAAAGGGTATCTATCCAACCTAAGAAAAAGGAACCACAACTCTATAAGCACATCGCCAATACCACTGCCACAAACTACAGCTATTGCTTGCCTCTCCGACCCAACACCCACTAACCACCTGGACACTCTCTCCCAAGACAAACAAGCAAAACGTGTACGGCATTTACAAGATACCCTCCCCGGTACCAGAAAGAGGACGCGCAGCCAAACAGAAAGTCAGCGACATACGCCCCTGACTCAAATCCTAGACATTGTTGCATTAAACTCACAAATAGCAATTCACCCTACCGAACAGTCAGCTAAACAAACGCACCACACGCTCGCAAATCACTAGCCACAACCACCATGCAAAACAAGCATTCACACAAATTATCACTCCTCCCACCCAACATATCAATGTCATCAACCCGATAACTTACCAGGTACACAAGAACCCAACCTTTGAGATTGCAGACCACCCAGCACCATCATCACAGCGCAGACCCCAAAGGAAAAGAAGATGTGAGATCCTCGATATACCCCATAACCTTCCTAGCCTAAACTTGACCCCCCTGCGCACCACGCATATTCAACAAGAACTCTGGACGTACAAGAAGGATAAGGCTTTTTCAATGACACCCACAGAGGCCATCAACACACTCTATTATAATGATATAGACATCCTGCACATAGATGATTGGAGGTTTTTCACCCCCTGGAAAAGAAACAGAGATGATACACCCCAAAGACAGAAACAATACCACACATACTATGCCCCCATGAATATTGAAAGATGGGCCCTACCGCTCTTTAAATCAGTTGGACTAGTGCCCAAATCCACACTGTCAAAAAGGCTTCTGAACTTCAGAAACGCATTTCTGAACTCTCGCGCTCTGCACGCTAACAACGGCTGATAAGCACGCGCTTTTCAGTCATAAACGCGCGTTTTTGAGTCATAAACGCGCGTTTTTGGGCACTGCAAGCGCGTTTATGAGTGTGATGAGCGCGTTTCTAAAAATATAATCGGCATTTAAATGGGTTGAGAAGCGTGTTTGTGGCGCGGGAAATGCCAGCTGCAAGTTTACGCCAGCCCCCTGCACGCACACCTGCAGCAAATGACACGCCAAGCTCATAGCGTCCATGCTGTAAGAGACAGCGCAGAGCAGGAGGGAGCATAGGATCAGAAGAGGAGAAAGCTAAAGATTTGCTCTCAAGAGAGCAACTGGAGGAGGCCCGCACGTCCTGCTGCCGGGGCTGTGCTCCTGCTCCTCTCTGTGTGAAAAGCAACTACAGTCAGTGCGCAACATGGCAGGAGGGGCAAGGAAGGAGAACAGGAGGGAGAGGGGGACTGCGCATTGCATGTTTGCAGTTACACAAACCACGTGCCAGGGCCTCACAGCAATGCCCATAGGACCGGCCTGGTGGTGGTATTCGCACATCCAGGAAAGAGGGAGTGGAGAGGGAGTGGAGAGGGAGCGGTGGCAAGCTGGTCAACACTGAATTAAAGCGTGCAAAACACATCTCCTAAGGGAGAACCATTGATTAATTTCAATGTCCCTGCGCGCGAAGTGGTGTATTTCACAAAAATGCGAAGTGCTGAACAAATTTGTTTAAACCTTTTCCCGTAAGCACAGCATCACCCTGACGAGCCCACTCATGACTTCAAAAGCGCGCTTGCCAATTGGCAACACTGCTTTTGACGCTTATGAACACGTTTTTCCCGGCGCTTATGAGGCTCACAGGCGCGCTTCTGAGACTCAAAAGCGCGCTTCTGAGATTTATAAGCGCGCTTGCCAACAACACGCTGCATAATATTTTGGCGATTATGAACACGTTTTTCCCGTTTTTCCCTGCGCTTGTGAGGCTCATAAGCGGCTTCTGAGACTCATAAACGCGCTTCTGGGGATTGAATGCGCAGACAGGTACAAACTGCCTCCTGCTTTGTTTTGGAGGCTGCAAGCACATTCTTGGCGTGTTAAAGAATGCGAACATTGGCGTTGATGTGGCCTCGATTCTCATCGGAGCGTGACAACACTGCTGCAGTTCTAGAGGCAGGACCGGGAAACAAGCCCTTTTAAAAATTAGTTATGCTCATCATAAGCGCGTTTATGAACTTCAGGACTTCAGAATTTCAGAATCGCGGTGTAAATGCACTTTTCGGAATCCGGCCCAAACAGCTCCCATATGCTTCCGATTAATCAAAACATATTATAACACGCCCAAAACAAGCAATCCCCGCCAAAACAAAGGCCTAACAGGACAGTTTGGCCTCAAAATGTTCGTGTTCACGCTTCTGGTTCATAAACGCGTTTTTGAAGCTCATAAACGCGTTGATTACGCGAGGCTTTTTTGCCAGTGCCAGTAAGACTGTTGCCCGGAGCCAAATTAAGTGCGCAAGCTGTGAAATTTGCTCCTACCATCTAGGACTTGAATCTCCAGACCTCTCCCCACCTTTTAAAGACATGTACATCCGTGACGTCTGCAACCGTACCTACCACTGGCAATGCTTGCTTAAAACAAGCTGCTGCAACGCCACTGAAAGGGATGCTATTGATGCCAATGATTCATGGGCCTGCCCTGCCTGTATCAATCTGAATCAAAAGGAAAAGGAAAGCCGCATCCTCTACTCTCAGAAAAGAGAGATTGTGGAAGTCCCATGGAACCCAACCTGGGAACCAGAAGAACTACAAAACACGTGTGAAAGCTTCAAGCAAAGCCTCAACAATTCTGAAGAGCATATCGCCGCACCAAACTTATCTCAGCCTGCACCAGATGAACACCTAAATGATCTTTAAAAACAAGGGTTCTGCCATCCAAGAGGACAATGCGTACCAACCCTACAATGTCGATCTTTGGAACAAAATTAGCTTTGACATCCAACCCACCAACCCACAGGCTGACATTACGGCCACAAGGCATTGTGAGTACTGGATCACAACCATTGATCTCGTGAAGTATCAAGAAAAGAGTACCCTATCCTTCCCAGATAACACTATGCTTCCTGAAGTGTACACTGACACAGTTGCCTGTATTTACAATGTCGACGGAAAGTGTCAAGGGATGCCTACTTCCGAGCGCCTTAACATGCTACGAAAGGCCTTTGACAGGGCAAAACGCAGCGGTCTACACGATCACGTCCACTTCCTCCCAGGAGCATTAGCTTTGCATCAGAACTTGTAGGCCTCATTGCACATAAAGACATCTCTGCCTCTAAGCATACAAACCAGACTTCTCTGCCTCTAAGCATACAAAACCAAAGACTCTTTCGCATGGATACTCCCCTTTCAAAAGTGGGCCCTGGTCACTAAAGAAAATATGGCATAACCCCTTGACTATGACCCCATAATCCCCCATTACTGGAGTGAGCACCCAAGGGAAAAAGTGTTTAGGGCAAACACCAATGCCTTCTCCTCCCGATTCTCTGGGTTCTCCATCTGCCATCCCATTTACCATGAAAACACCATGCTCTTAGCTAAAAGACATGCCATCTACTCTGCTGCTGTCAGCACGGAGGAAACAGCCACATTAATGCTCCTCCCTTCCTGGAATTGAAAGATGACCACAAATCCCTATGCATAACTTGGCCGCAAATACCCACTCATGTGTAAAATCCTGGGCACCATCCCATCAAACCAACTCCAATATGCGAAAGTGCTCTTCTAAAACAAGATACAAACAACACTTCTCCTCCACCAAAGCTCTATCTGCTACCTACCAAACCAAACCACCATGACGCCCTTCAAGCACACATGCATCTTCTCCATAAACTGGAAAATACCAAAAGTGAAGCGAGCTACTGTGTACTGCCAGACCCTCATAAAGAACGGTACTGCCAATGGAGCCACTAGCAATGCTTACCTAGCATCATCCTATGTCCCCTTTAAGACC
>Ga0307968_1000682_pt1 | contig 25474 bp, 20 predicted proteins | sample OrgLakmetagen650_FD_201834 | JGI IMG/M metagenome (GOLD analysis project Ga0307968, IMG submission 201834) | Saline water microbial communities from Organic Lake, Antarctica - #650 | ecosystem: Environmental > Aquatic > Non-marine Saline and Alkaline > Saline | place: Antarctica: Organic Lake...
ATGCTGCCAACGCAAAACCAGGTTGTTGACACACTGACCAATCCTACACACGTGGTGCTTAGTATTCGCACTTTCCCCTCCCACAGCATTCACTCTGAACTCTGTACTCAAAGCCGCATGATCAGAAGCGCACGTATCCCACATCTTAAACGAACACACAAGCAAGTTTGTACAAAGCCGGAGACAGCAGCACGTGATCAGGCCGGCTCTTTTTATCACCATAATTTCCAGTAAATGAGGGTTGCCCATCATCTCCAACGACACGTCCAGTCGTAATAGCCATACTCGTAGCAGCAGCCAGATCAACTAACAACTGACCTGCCTTGTTCACACTGTTGCACACATATCTCCTTTTGTTCTACCAACCAAGGGAAAAGTAGAGAAGAAGTAGAAACAGAAAAGAAAAAAGTCTATCTGCAGGAGTCTGAAAAGAAAGATTGTCTATGGAAAGCGGACCTCAAGAAAGCAGAATACTTACAGAAGAAAGCAGCCATGTTCAAGAAGACCGTTTGTCTATGTGTGTCTGTGTGCATGAAAGTGTCAGTGAGTTTGTTCAGCGCCAAGAAAGCAAAGTGCAGCGAAGCAGAAGAGAGAACAAAGGACACATGACACAAGCAGCCCCGACCAGCAGGAAATGCACCAGAACAGTAACCAACGTGAGGGTTTATGGCCAAAACAAGCGGGTATTCTAAAGAAAAGAGAACGAAGAAAGAAAAAACTACGCAGGCAGTGAAAAGCACTCCCCACATTAATTAAGGAAAAGAAGCCACTTTGGTACCGAGTACCGTAAAGCTCCTCCACCGCGGAAAGGAAAGGAAAAATCAATGGGGATCAAGAGGGTTGCAGGCTTGGCCTGAAACCGGCTCCTGATGAGAGCTGATAATAGTACTGGAAAGGGCACGTCTGGTATGGACATGTTTAGCAGCAAAGTTCACAGAGTGCACATGGAGCTTGGAGGCAAGCTTTAACTCTTTGAAAATCAAGACCAAGTTCCTTAAAAGGCTTCAGAGAATGAGTGTTGTAGATGGTGCCACCCACACCCAAAAGGATGATGTGGAGAGTAACGGAGGCTCCTTGGAGAATGTTGCAGAGATCTTTGTGCTGTTCCTTTGCGGCGTTCAGCTGGTTCTGAGGTCTGGTGTCCTCACAATAATACTTGATCTTGACGAGGTGGATGCCACGCCGAGTTTGCTGAGGTCTTTAGGTCGGTGCTGTCTGGGGTTGGTGGCTCTACTGGTGGCTGGCAGTGCTGCTGGGGTGCTCCCAGTCTCCCTCAATTGCCCCCTGCCACTTCGAAGAACCCACCCCCCTACATTAGTTTGTTGTTTTTGTGTTTTTGCAGAGATGGGAGTAACCAGCACAAAGTCTGGGCGGCTGGATGTAAATCTGTCTTTATCTGAGAAGCGGGGTGGAAAGAGCCATTTGGGAACAATTCGACTTTCGGCTGTTTCAGGATTCTGGAGATTCTGCATGGTCATCCGTTCGTTGCTGCCTATATCTTTGGAGACAATGCATGATCCTAAGGAGCCTGTTTTGCTGATAGCCTTAAAGATCATGCGGCATGCTAAGTTGTGTTTTTCGGTGATCATGTTCCTTATTTGCGTGTGTTGGCACCCAGAAAGGATGTGCAGGGCACTGTCTAATCGTGGGCAGAGGGGGCAGGTTTGACTTGTTGAGAGTTAATCCTTATTGCGTGGTTTTGGTTGTATAGGGTGCCTGTTCTGTATTTTATAATGATGCATTTGGTCTTGAAGGGGACATAAGATGTTGTTAGGTAAGCATTGCTAGTGGCTCCATTGGCAGTGCCGTCCTTTATGGGGGTCTGGTAGTACGCATAATGATTTGCTTCAGTATTTGCGTTTCCCAGTTTATAGAGAAGATGCATATGTGCTTGAAGGGCGTCATGCTGGTTTGGTAGGTACCAAAGCCTTGGGGGAGGAGAATGGGCCATGTTTGTTGTATGGTGGGTATGATTATGTATGGGTTTGTGTTTGGTTTTCTGTGTCTTCTTTTGTAAGCCAGTGGATGTTGTAGAAGAAATTTCCCTCATCAGGGCCTGCTATTCTGATGGAGGCGTCAGCGATGTCAGAGTAGGTGGTGGCTGACTTTTTAGCAAGGGCGTCAGCATGTTCATTACCAATAATACCGCCAAGGGACTTTACTTGAAGAAGTGGATGGGGGCGATGGTGATTGGCGGATTGCTTTAGCAATGGATTGAAGGACAACTCCTTGGATGTCACAGTGGTGGCGATGGAGATTCGCCGGCGATGGAGATTAACCACAGTGGTGGCGATGGAGATTCGGGTGTGACAGCTGCTTTTTGATCTGATGCAGTGATGTAAGGCTGTTTGTGGCTATATGTGAGTAGCCGTGTATGACTGCAGCTGCTAGCTCTGCACGTGAGATGGTGTTGGTTATACCCATGCCTTTTGGGTTTACATGGTAAGAAACGTTTAAGTGAAGGTGGTATACGCCTGATCCGGTGTCTTGCCCTACTTCATTCATTTGGAGGCTGCCATCAGTGTAGGTCCAATCCCGACAATCTTTTACCTTACGGGTTATGTTTTGGCTGGAGCTGGTTTGGGGGGTGCTTCATTGATATTACAATTATGAGGTCGGTCAGTGCTAATCAGGGCACTTGTTTTATCTGGGCCTTCTGAGGCTTGAGGGTGGTCATTGGGTAGCTTATTTTGTTGAGTCCTGAGTGTTGTCCGGAACCTAAGGCTGTTTGTAGGGATGGTTATGTATGTTTGAATCTCTTACTTTGCCTCAGGGATTTCTTTGGCAAGTTCTTTTAGCCAGTCTCTGTTGTGAAAATTGAGGCAAACCCTGCCCTTGGTGTTCCATATGGCAATGATCTGCAATTCCCAGGAGTGTTTGGAAAGTGGTATTTGTATGTTGTTCCAGAAGGGCACTTTCACGTACTGGACTTGGTTTGATGGGATGGTGCCCAGGAATTTACATAAGTGTGGGTGTTTGGGTATTTGCGGCAGAGTGATGCATAGGGATTTGTGGTCATTTTATTTCCAGGAAGGGAGGAGCAAGACGCACTGTGGCTGTTTCCTCTGTGTTGACGGCAGCAGAGTATATGGCGTGTCTTGATGCTAGAAGCATGGTGTTTTTATTATAAACAGGGTGGCAGATGGAGAAACCTGAAAATCGGGAGGAGAAGGCGGCATTAGTGTTTGCTCCAAACACTCTATCCCTTGGGTGCTCACTCCAGACGTGGGGGAATTTGGGGTCATAGTCGAGGGGGATGCCATTTTTTCTTTAGTGACTAGGGAAAGGCGGCAGTGATATGTGAGGGGAGTATCCGTGCGTCTGTAATATTGTTACTGTTAGGCTGACAAACATTTGTTTATTTTTGTGTGTTTGGTGAAATAAACTTGTCCATACCAGACGTGCCCCTTCCAGCACTTTAATCAACTCTCATCAGGAGACGGTATCAGTTCACGCCTGCGACCCTCCTGATCCCCATTGATCTTATTGAAACCCTTGATTTGTAGGATTGTGGTTCCACTGTAGTGGCTAGGATAAATAAATGCCTCCAGTAACCTTACTTTTTATCCATAGGTGGCGCGTTCGGCACTTGGCGGAACACAACCAAGGGACTCTGACGCAGCAAACGCAGCCAGGGAAGTATGCTGATGGATGCTGCACCATCAGGAAGTGGTCTGGCTGAGGAATCCTGGGCAGCTTCCTTCCTGGAGCTTCCAAACATGAAACTTGTCTCTAAAACTTTACACACGGCACTCCAGCGTCCCAGAATTTATCTGGCACGGTAGAAAGTTTAATCAGGAGCCTATGAAAAATTTCGGCCCGTGGGGTAGCCTGGGTGAGCCTGGGGAGGCTCGTGTGAAGTATGGTGGGAAGTAGTCGCTCAACGCTAGGGGCTCACGCCCCCACAAGGGGGGCTTCGCCAAAAAAAGGAAGGAGATGGGTGTTCATTACATATGACTAAAAAACTAATTAGTGCTCGCAGGCCAGTATTGCAGCTAGTTGCTTGTATGGGTACTGAAACTACACTATACCTTTGCTTTGAACCAAGGCTACAGCGTGGCTTGTCTATTCGTAGCAGCGTGCTACTGGCAGCTATGCAGCTGGAGGCCGTGTCAAATTACATAGGTACTTATATTCATCTTGGCGTAATAGCAAATTATCCGGTAATAAACGGTATTAGCGGGTATAAGCGGTAGTAAGCGGGTAGTAAGCGGGTATTGAAAATGGGTACTGAAAACAAACCGATTTAGGGGGTTATGTGCTGTTGCACCAAATTCAATGTACAAAAAGCTTGTTAGGTAATAATTAGGTAAGGTAAGGTACATCACTATATATACCTCAAAGGGCATCTCAGCGGAAGTTTGGGAAAAGCCTGAAACTACACCTGGCTAAACAAAAGAAACAGAAGCTAGAGGAAACACGAAACAGATGTATGTAGAAGAGAAAGGTGTATGGTAATAAAGTTCCGGGAATGTGCATGGCACTGGTCCTAGGTGGTATGACGTTGCCCAGAAAGCGAGCTTACTGCCTGATGAACCAGAAACTCCGCACATCATCAGCCCAGAAAGGTTAAGGGAAAGTTTAAGGCTCGAACAAAGTATTTTTGCCGGAGAACAAATCATGCTCAGAATACAAGGCCACCGCTTACAGACTCACAAACATGAGTGGCTGCTACCTGTCCTCTTTCGCAGCTAAGATATCTAATGCTTCCAGAAGACCGTGCGGCTCGGCATCGTTTAATGCGTCTAGTAACGCTTCCGAAGCTCCTACACATTGTGTGCGCACAACAGTATGTGAACATGATGAAATCTGCATGCAGATTCTTGCATGAATACATACATGCATGTAAACACATTATCTCTATCTCACACACATATCCACACACAACAAATAATAAAATGTAATGTGCAGGGAATGCAAGGATATTTCTGCAAGATAGTCATGGTGAGAAAGCAAGGGCTGCCACTAGTCTTGCTTGTGCTCAACGTACCAGGCCAATTTGTGTGTGCGTGTGTGTATGTGTGTGTACGTGCGTGTGTGTGTGTGTGTGTGAGTGAGTGTGACCAGTACAGTTGTTCATGTTCAGTCTAGACATTGCTTGAGCGCGTATGCAGTTTCACACGAGTACATTTACAGCACTTGAAGCACGTGCAGCAAGCATTTTGTTCACCTCCAAGTGTAGCCATCTCTGCGGGTGACGAGTCAAGCTGGTCGAGAAACGCAGACAAGACAGTCCGTTCATCAAGCTTTGCCCACTCTAAGAGTTGCTTGACCTTAACCTGCAAGACGCAAACATAAAAGTGCAGCATGTACATGAACACAATCCTGCTGCGCTTCCTTCTGCTTCAGGACGTTTAGATAGGCTTGTAACGAGCAGGGAACCGCCCTACCTGATCTCCATTGTAAAAGCAAGCAAGCAAGGCCACGGGCTGTCTCTTGGATGCGCCGAGACTGAGAGAAATTAGGGTTTTAGTGGTGTTATGGGGGAGGTGCAGACGCGGCGCATCTTGGTGCCTTCCTGTTGGGTGTGCTTCTACTGCATCCAGTTGCTGCTGCTGCTGTGAAGAAGAGTGTGGTGGGAAGACTTGAGGGGATGATTGCGTGTGCGGTGGCGAAGGAGACGAGGGAGGGGACAGAATGCTTTTGAGTTCAGTGCTTTGGCTGGTCTGAAGCTGGTCCAAACGGCTGTGCTGAGGCAGCTGCCATCCCAGAAGCAAGTTGTTAGTTTGCAGGAAGCGTGCGACAGCGTCCTCCCCGGTGGCAGAGGCAATGGTGTTTTTGACCTTCATGCACGTTGCACGCACACCGCTGTCAGGGAGCTGCATGTTGAGCTCCCGCTGCATGCTGCTGGATACCTCCTCAGATCTGACGTTGCCGAGGGTCTGGTACACCAGCACCAGAGGGCTGCTGGCAAAGATGTCTCTCAGCCTGCTTGCAAGCAGCTGTTTGTGCACACTTCCAAGCATGATTGTTAATAATTATGAACACATGAAGCAAACTAATGCAGAAGGAACTTTCCAACCGCAAAAAGTTTGGGTGGTGAACGCCCACTAATAATTAAGTTTCGTGCTGTAAAGTGTTACACAACAGTTGGGAGTAATTGAACACAACTCTCAAACTGTTGTGCCTTGTATCCTCTGCTCCTACACCTCGCTCACCTTAGTCTATCAGTATGCAACTGCTTAAGACCAACAGCAGCTCAATGGTTCCCAGGGGACGATCGCTGGGCAGCGGCAGGACATGTCGTGCCGCACGAACTCTCACCCCCGCCCTCCAGTTCCCCTCTACCTGGTTTCCTTCGCAGCGGACAGGAGAACAGGCAGGAGACAAGACCAGGGATATGGTGCGTCAAACGTGTCGTCTGTGTCGCTTCTTTTCTTTTTCTCGAGCGTGCGGTTACAAAATTCCCCGCGAGGGGGGGCTCACTTGTAAGGAAGTTCTTGATATACTAGTCCTGTTTAATACAGGACTGTGCTAGTGGTGATGTGTGGCTCGACGTATTCCCATACCTGTTGGGAATTCCAACACAGCGCTTCCCTGCCCCTTCCCCACAGACCGGAAACATTCTGCAGGGTGTCATTAGAGTCGCCTTGCAGTCTAGACTGCGGCAGCACAATGGCATTCAGGTGCGTGTCCTGCCAGGGTCATGAGGACTCTAAGTCAGTGTGTGTGCGGTTACGCACGGCAAAGGAGGATGAGTCAGCGCAGTTCTCTTCTCTCGGATGCTTTTTGTGATTATCCTTTGATACCTGCAGCATGCTTAAATACATCTTGCAGCAGCTGTGTGCTCGTCTATGGGATTCGTGATGTGCGTGATACGAGGGAACAGCACATGCAAGAGCACTCTTTTTTTTTGGTCTGAAAGATACTGCACTGCACACAACAGGTGAATGTGGAGAGCAATGCCATGGACATCCTGTCCGGACGCTTTGGTGGGATATCTATCACAGGCAACCAGTGGAAGACGCCTCTGGAGCTCACAGCAGAAAAGCTTGATGTGCGCACTGTGTACACCACCCTCTGAACCAGTGCAAAACCACACTTACTTTCAATCCCATGTTTCATTTTTCATCAGAGCACAGCACTAAGCGTTTGAGTATGCTACGTTGTACCACTGCAGGTTGATTTGGGTGAGATGGTTCTGAACTACAGTGCGCTGATGCTTGAGCAGCGCATCTCTCTGCGCAATGTGCCTACAGGTGGGCAGGGCTCCAGATTTAAAGGCATCTGTTATTTCCTAAACCACGTGTAGCACATATAACAAGCAATTGATGATAGCATGGAAGCGTGACTGCAATATTTTTTCTCACCCGTTGTGGAGGCACCACTTCAACTTGGAACCAAACGTCACATTCTGAACGTACACAGGCACATGCACTATCACGTTAACTGCTGCGGATCTGGGCAACTTTGTGGTTCATGACATTTTGAGAGACCCCACTTCTACGGTATGCACATGCTGTATGCCTAGCTAGACCGAATCTCACCCTACCCCTTTGGTCAGCCCTGTCAAACCTTGCAAATGCATCTACAATTGTTGGCATTATGCCTTGTATGCAAGTGTGCACACTTCCATTCTTCCTTACCAATTGCTCTGGCATGAAAGCCCTTAATGTAATGCACTAGCACCGCTGGGCACCACCAGTGCACTTACTGCTGTGCACCACCATTGCACCGCCGCACCACCACTGCTGGATTGCAGTGCAGGAAATTAGAGTGCTGAGTGCAGTGCAGGAATTTGGAGTGAAAGTGCAGTGCAGGAAATTGGAATCCTCTGTGTTCATCTCTCCTTGTAGGCGGTGGAAGGCCAGGCCTTCCTTTTTGACCGGGACAGCGTGCGCTTCTGGGTTGACCCCCTCACCAAGGAAGGATCAGTGTGAGTTTTCACATAGCCTAGTCCAACTCAAATGGTATAATCTAAGGTACCGGTGCTGACGTTTCATTCCTATTTTCAAATACTTATTAAATGTTTCAAGCAAGTGGACAATAAAACGAGATTGGTCATGTACTTGCAGGTACCTAGAGGGCGAGTGGGCGGGAGATGACAGCCGCTACTCAGTCAAAATGACTCCCAGCAATGGTATCAGCATGAAGGTGGGCTTCAGTGAGGGCAATGCACATAAAATCACAGGCTGGTTCAAATTAGTGTTTTTGGAATGAATGTAAATACAGAAGAGGGAACTTATAGGCCTTGTTGTTCGCCACTCAAATCCACCCCATTGAACCGTGGTGTAAAACTTGAACAATAAGTGAGCACCGTCAACAAGAACTGCTGCCAGATGCAATTATCCGAACGATGCCGAGAGGCGGGGGATATAATTAATTATATTGCTTGCAAGCTGCCAATAAACTTTTTCTTTGCAGCCTTTAGGCATTCCTTTTAGGCTGCTCTGTAATTACATTGACACACAAAGTTATGATATGCACCATAACAGGCCAGTTAATTAACGGCAATAGTCTACTGATGCTCCAAAACACCCCCAAGCACTGTCTTTCACAATTTGTAAATCACGATGCACGCAGTCTTTGAAGCACAAGCCTGGCAGTGCACTGCGTATGGTGGCCCACCGTGTGGGGGCAGGGACCTTGAGCAGCAGCAGCAGCAGCAGCGGCAGTGACAATGAGGGCAGCTTGAGCAGTACGGACGAGCAAGCCCACGCTACGGCTGAGTCTGTGATGGCCAGCACAAGCAACAAGGAGGGAGGGGCTGAGAGCAAGGAGCCCACTCCTGAAGAGCGGGTGCGTTGTTTGAGAAGAGGGATCTCTGGTGCAGTACAAAAAGGCAGGTCGTTGCATCGTACTTATGCCACCGCCCTGCCTGTCTTGAGAGTCCCTACAAGCAAGATCCAGTGCGTTGCTGCAAGAACTAAGTTGCACACAGGCAGGGAAAAGGGCTGGAGAGGTGAGGACACCTCACAAGGTTCAATCTCTTCATTTGTTTCTTGAATGATACCTACTGAGACTGTTGAGCACTGTGACAAGATTTCAAACAGAACTGTGCTTGCTCTAGCTGCAGCAGTGTCAAACCCTGATATCCCTGTACGCAATGCAGGTTGCTGCGGCCGCAGCTGCAATACTGAACAGCGCAGAAAGTGGTACAGCAGAGCGCAGCCTGGTGGAGGCAGCTGCATTGAATTACAGGAAGAGTAAGGGCGATCATCCTGCCGCAGTTTGCAATGCATCCGTCATTGAAAGGGGCCTCTTGTCTTTTTTCACGCAGCTCAGTCTTAACCTACAGGTGGGTTCGATTGTGTGAGAGCTGTATGAAAATCAGTAATCTGGTCGCTATTTTGCTTCTTTGCATTCTTGGCCAATAATTAAATGAGGAGAGTACAACTACTGTCCGCACTGTCCGCACTGCCATAGTCAAGACCATGCAGGAAATGACGTAACTATGTAAGCAACTTCAGAGCCAGAGCATAATTTGCACACAATCAATAATTTGAACGTTTGCCAAAAATGACGGATGGCTGATGCTGAAGGAAATACCGACAGATGCCATTTACGCAAATAACAAGAAGTACTAAGCTTGAGTACTTCCGGCAAGAACGTGACCTTTTTGGGGCGGAGCCCCCTAGGACGTAGTCCCCCTTAGGTTCATTCCACTTGCTGAGTCACCACGCTGAAAGAATAAAGCTTTGAGCTACCCAGGCCACTTCACGCCATAAGAATGGCACAGCCAGAAAGCTGATCTTGCGCTGATTCCAGCCATTCCCTCGGGTGTGCGGTCAGAATCACAACTTTGACATTTATAAATTAATTAAAACGCACACTTCAATGGGGGACCGGAAATCCTTAGGGTAAGAGATGCGCTGCACAGGTCACATAGCTTCAGGCACGGTATGGTATGACAGGGACTGTGCAAACGCAAGAGAGGGGGGGGTGCAGGGGGGGCGCAGCCCCCCTGATTTGTCAACCCATTTCAATGTTGCTATTCGTCGCAGGTTGCAAAGACCATAATGGCTCAGAAATGGTTGCACAGGAGCAGTACAGAGAAATGCAGCCCCCCTGAATTGCTCGCTGCACATGACACACAGCTTCAGACACGTTATGGCTGCCATCTCAGAAATGGTTGAACAGGAGCAGTGGAGTGCAAAGGGAGCGCAGCCTCCCCCCTGAATTGCTCTCACTACATTGGGTCTTCAATGCAGGTTGCAGCGCAGGCTCTGCCCCATTCTTTGTGATCCGTAGGATCACACCCACTTGTTCTCCCTTGTTATTCTTGATACAATGCAGGGTGTAGAGCTCACTAAGCCAAGCCTGTCCCTGCTGCTTCCCGTTAAGGAAAAAGAAAACGAACCCCCGACAGAGCCCAGCATTGTCTCCCCAGAAGAGCCCCTGCTCACAATTACCATGGGCTTGCGGCTGCTGCAAGTACCCCCTATGGATATGCAGTTCTAAATCACTGATAGAAGTGTCGACGTTTGGTAGAGCTGTGTGCATTTCCATTAATGCTTCCTGGAGTCAGCTTGGTATTGCTTCTCGTGCCGATTGTGTGTACAACAGAAGAGTACTGTCATTACTAGTAGAAGCTTTTGCAATGCATGATGCAATGCATCCATTTTAGTTGATATTGTTGTACAGTAATAAAGGCAAAATGTACTATGTTATTGACTGTCAATCAATGACTTAACTAATCGTTACACCTCTTCCCCCCTAACATTCATCCTTAATTTCTGTATAAACTCCATTGTTTGTCTTAGCTTGCCTTTATGTTGTAGGTTGAGAATTGAATAGGTTCTGGCAATTTGGTTGCTTTAGACTAACTTATTTGTAAATAGAAATGTCTCTCCTGACATCCAATGAGATAAATTTTACGCTCAGCTGCTTTAGCATAGGTTTAATGCTGGTCTGCTTGCTCATTCCCAATCTGTGTATCACGTTGGAATAAAGGAGGATGGCCTTGCTGTTTGTAGGACGTGGTTCCTGTCAAAAATCTGAAAAAGCTTACTAGAAGAGGCAAAGAGGGGGAGCATAGCTTGTGTCTGACCCTAGAAATATCAGGGAAAGTAAGTGCCCACCCTACGTACTATCACCTTGGTCGGTAGTATGCAGGTTCTGTTCAGCAGCAGCCCCCCAGGTGGAAACCAGAGCTGCCACGCCGGCATGAACATCATGCTACACCATAAACCATTTTTTGCTCTGGAAGAACCAACCAATCGATGCTGGATTAGAATCGTCTGATGAGGTACACTCTTTTTGACGCACTCTTTTTATGAACAGGTGGACAAAGCCAGATTATAAATACCTATTCTTTTAGAATAGAAAAAGAAAAAACTACGCAGGCAGTGAAAGCCACTCCCCACGTTAATGAAGGAAAATGAGCCACTTCGGTACTGAGTACCGTAAAGCTCCTCAACCGCTTTAGACTCATCATAGGTACATACATACAAGGTTTTACAAGGGCCATCATAGGTACAATGAAGAACATTCGACATGCTGTACTTGAACAATACTTGAGTAAAGCAGATGAGTTGTGTCAGAAAACTAGACCAATGTTTGAGAACGTGGCCTGTTGCACAGCAACACGGAGGTGGTGCAGAAGAATGTACTCGGAGCGTGCTCGGGCAAATTGAATAAGGAGGGTCAATAGCGGCATGAACGTTGTAACATCACTACCCCCTTGGAAACTGGATGAATCGTCATACCCACTGCGACCACTACAATTGCCTCCACTGCCTTCACAACTCTCACAATGCTTGCCATCCCCCTGAGGCTTGGGAGGACAGCCACCACTGCTCCTGCTGCTGCTGCTGCACTTTGTTCCCTCCCCATCACTGTGCAACTCCCACACCAGGCATTGCCTGCAGTGGGCAGCGTGCAGCTCGAACAGTGCCATACACATCCAGAACAGGACGCGCTGTGCAGCATCATTTGCAGTGCTTGCTCCCGTATTGGTTGCTGCGTTGTGCGCGTGATCACATGGTGGAGGTGGGGGCAATTGCTGCTGCTGGTGTAGCGATGGTAGTGGTGGCGATGGTGACGGTGATGGTAGATTACAGGGGAGGAGATTGGGGGGTAGCTGTGGCAATGGAGGCCCTGAGGAAAGGTCGTGCTCTAGAGGGGGAGGAGGGAGCAAGATATGTGGCGGAAGATCATGCGTTGTTGCTGTTGTGATAACGCCTGCTGCTGATAGGGGGGCCTTGAGGGCAGAGGGAGGGGGGGAGGGCGGGGCTTGCTGCGAAGGAGACGTCGCTCCTGCTGCTAGCACGTCCGTCATAACACACTGCATGGCTGCACACAAGCATCCCTCTAAGCATGTTACATGCAGCACGCTTTCACGAACAAGTGCGTGCAGAATGACGGCTGCACTTCTTCCTAATGCTGCCTGCATATCATGGACCTGGTCACTGTGCTGTGCTGCTGTGCCACCTGATTGGTGTACACACGCGTCCCCACAGCACACCTGCAAGCCTTCCACCTCTGTCCCTGGCAGCCATGCTACTAGTTGTGGGAACAGCAGCAGCGGCAAGCCCTGTTGGGGACCGGAGGTGTGAGAAGCAGCAGGCAATGAGCGCTCACGTGTTTTAGTGTCGTCTCCCACAGGGCCACCGTCACTGTGCTGCTGTGCCGAGCCACCCCCACCACTACCTTGCACTCCTGCAGCCGTTGCTGCCGCCACAGCTGCTGCTAGCTGCTCTGCAGCAGCCGGCAAAGAACCTGAGACATCCCCTGTCCCAACGGCACTCCCACCCCTCCTCCCTTTCTCCCCCTGCACAGTGCCAACAGGCCCTTGAAGCCCAAGCGCAAACAGGCAGACATCCCCTTGTGCAGACCCTTCGTATTGCACTCCTGCATGTATCCCCCCTTGCAATGGTCCTGTTGCGTTATCGTGCTCAGCACCTGAACCACGGGTGTGGCTGTGATTGTACTCAGCACCAGTGGTACGGGTGCGGCCCTGCAGGGGAGAGGCTGCCAGGAGTGCCGGCGTGGGAGTTTTGGCAGCAACAACAGGAGCAGGATCCGGGAGTGCGCCATACCCTTCTGGGACTCCATGTTGTTTGGCAGAGCCCGTGGGAGCGTGAAACTGATCTGAGGTGGGTGTGCTGGGTCCCTCCTTTTGCTCCTGCTGCTGCTGTTGCTGCTGCTTCAACTGCGGTTGCTGCTGTTCCTGCTCCTGCTGCTGCTGCTGCTGCTGCTCCTGCTGCTGCTGCTGCTGCTGCTGCTGCTGTTGCCCCTGCTTAAGCAAACTGCGTGCCAGGGTGTCAACTTGCTGCGTTACTTGAGTGCGGATGAAGTTAGGCACCTGCACAGACCAGAGAGAAGTGCTTACGTGATTGTGTTTATCCAAGCAGCAAAGATGTGCAAAGCGGGTAGGGAGTCTCTGTTGCTGGGGCTGGGAAAATCAGGCGTGCGTGCACATGACATACGTGTTTGTACAGCATGGAATTGTGCACAGCAAATGTGGTGTGCTTAGGGCAGAGAGGAATGCTTGCATGCGACTCATGACAATCGACATCCACACAAACTTAGCATCACTCTTGCTGCCGGACGGTGGCAAGACACATATACTTGTCGAAAAGCTATCACAGGTTACGTGCTTCACTCCTTTGTACCAACAACACTTTCAATCCAGCAATTGCCTGTGTGCATTTGCATGCCACCCTCCCCCTTCCAGCTCTTTTTGGCACTGACAACCACCCACCCGCACAGTCCCACCCTCACTGTTCCAAACTCCACCCACCTGTGCAACTAAGCGCTGTGCACAGTTCACAAGAGCGGCATGCGACGTCACCTTCCCCGCTGCGATACGTGCAGAGGCAGGTAGGCTGGAGGGGAGGAGGCCGTCCATGGCAGCAGAGGCAGCGTAGTTGACATGATTCCTGCAGACGTTGTGGCGCATGAGGAAGTACTCATACACTCAAGAGGTTACAGAGCAAGAGAATGAGAGGTGTGCGTGTGCGTGTGTGTGTGCAGCAGGAGCGACTGGATCAAACCCTCCTGTGCACAAGTGGCACAAGCAACCATATCAAACAGAGCACGGAAGCAGCAGTTTATTTCAATCCCAAGCACTCCTGCCAATTCTGCTGCAGCCCTCTTGCTGTGCACCACACCACACCACGCATCACAATGTAAAGCATACCATGAACTTTTTGCCATGTGACGCGCATGTAAGGCCCTCCTATCCATAAAGAAAGTGCTTTGCTGTACATTAAGCTGTGCAGAGATGCCGTTTGTTACCTGTAGCAAGTGCCTTGTGCGTGAGGGTGAGGGTGATGCCCTTTTGCTAAGTACCTAAATTTTACCAGCAGATTAGAAGCCCTGTGCAGTGCTACCCTGTGCCAACCCAATTGATGTGTTTACAAAACAGGTTGTGAGTTTTGTTTTTGTCATAAGGCAGTTTAGAAACCCATGTGTTTGTGTTCGTGTGCGTGTGTGTGTATGTGTATGTGCGCTGTAGCCAAAGAACCCCTCCCCACCTGCAGAAAACTTCTGCTGTGGCGAGCTGCAGCTGCACAGCATCAGCCAGCAAGGGCTCTGCCGCCTCTGTCAGCATCAAGCGCACGGAGTCCAGCTCAGCAGGGGTGAAGGAGAGGACGGGCACAGCAGCCTGCAGTCGTTTACATTCCATGCAAAGATCAGCAGCGATTTGACCAAAGTTTCAAGAGTGAGCTCATATTTGCATTTGTATGCATGCAAGTTTCATACAGGTCCTTAAAGTCTCCCTGCATAAGAATGGCCTGTTGACATGTTACGGATTTGCTAGGCATCTGCACTGCTGCATGTGTGATTGTATTACTTGCTGGGGTGCTGCTTTCAGCGAGTAAGAAAAGGTGCATGCTAGTGTGCGGCCCTGTGCACAAGGCTGGTGCACCCTGTGAACAAGGCTGAGCAGTGGTTTCATACATGTGTGACTATGCTGTGCATATGCACACACACACAGAGAGAGAGAGAGAGAGAGAGAGAGAGAGAGAGAGAGAATGAGAGAGAGAGAGAGATGAGAGAGAGAAAGAGAGAGAGAGAGAGAGAGAAAGAGAGAGAAAGAGAGAGAAAGAGAGAGAGAGAGAGCAATGTCAAACTTGGATGTGTTTGTGCTCAGTGCTTGCGCATGATTAGATTGGACACTCCTCATTCAAGCACGGCAATGGGCTCTTTTTTGCCTAAGGTGCTGTCAGGATGGCTAGTGACACTAGTGAAGCGGCGCCAAGGGTTGGCTGCCACTAGCTGCCAGGTACAGAACGTGATATTTCTGATGATGTGACAATGAGAAAAAGGCTGCATACCAGGCTTGATCCAACACTGAAAGCACGGTCTGGCAAGGAAAAACACGTGATACCTGAGCACCACCGCCACTGCTGCTGTTCTTGACCACTGTAGGTAGGCCCCTGCTGTGCTGTGGCAACTTGTGCTGCAGCCCTATGCGAACAGGCAGGGGTGGTGTGTGCTGTGTGTGTAAGTTTGTGTGCGTACATCCAGCTGCCAGGCCAGACCTTTGTGTAAACTCTGAGAGATGACTGCAGGCATCAGGTGTGTGCACACCTTATCTTACATGAGCTAGAAGGCAAGAAAAAGTCGGTGGATGTGCTTGCTCGAATGGCAAGACAAGCAGCATGAATCCTCACACCATTGCTACTGCCCAACCAACAACCACAAGGATAATATGCAGTTCTAATGGCGTCCTGAAGAATCAATGACTCACTAGGTCTGGCCTTTTTGTGTGAACATTTCTGTGCTTTTGTGCGGTACATGTCCGTGGCACAGTAGCAGGAAGTAGAGGGGTCTACCCTACCCAGGCAATGCCAGCAGAGGGATTGTGGGTAGGCAGCCCAGCCAACAGCATCTTGTGTCCAACAAGTAAATCATGGCACACCACCAGGCAGGTCAGCCAACTGCAGAAGGGTTGTCTAACAACGCGTGATTCACGCTGTATCAGCAACCAGATCTGCCACCTACACCTGACGTCCCACAAATGTCCAATACACACCACCGATGACATAAAACCGGAAGCACGCACCAGCAGCCAGGTCAGACATCTGCCGTGTCAAGCGGGACAATGCTGGCATCTCTGCAGCCATTGCTGCTGCGAACGCGTTGGCAGACAGCAGGCCAGTCACAAAGCCCACCACCTGCTCATGCATGCGCATGTGTGGTAACAAGCAGTACGCATGAGCCTGCAAGATGCATTTGTGCGTGCCTGCACACACGCACAGACTTTTTTGCGACAGAAATGGCGTGGCAGGTATGTTTTGTTCTAGTCAGTCCCTAAGCACTGCGTCACCAATCATTATTACCATACTCAATACGTGGTGTAGTGATGCTCAATGTGTGCCGTAACACTCAACCGAGTCACTCCCGTGCATGGCGTTCATGTGCATGGGGCATACAGGACTTGTGCAAGTATACATGCACGTGTGTGTGCTCACCATATTCCCTGTCTGTAATGCATAGCACGTTGTGCATTGTGCACGCGTATGTGTGTACGTGTGGCTGCATGCCTAACCAAAACTGACCTTTCACACACACACACACACACACACACCTGTCTATGCTGTGCTGTGCTGTAGCACAGCAGGTGTACGTGCACGCACATACATGCATGGGGATGGGTTTATGCGAAAACATGTGCATCCTCACCTCTTTGAGTTTCACAGCATGCTCATCTGTGCTGTACTGTGCCACCAGCGCCTGCTGCAGCTGCTGCTGCACGCTACCCTGCTCATTGCTCTTGGGAGACAGCAGGGCTGCCAGCTGAGGGGGCAGGTTGGGTGGGCTGATTTGTAGCCTGCAAATGTGTGCATGCGTGCATGTTTTGTGTGTGCTGTGCTAAATCATGCATGCACTGGAATGACAAGTAGCCACAGGTGCAAGAGACAGCACGAGGAAGCCATTATGAATTATGAGTATGGCTCAAGTTCTTTCTTTGGAACTGCATCACATGCAGGAGACATTCTGATCCATTACACAGAGGAACGCATAATTCCAGTGTCAGTGACCCTTGCTTATTATTTTGGGTTATGACCATGGCAATGATTTGATTGGTGCCAACAAAGCTGTGGACCTAGCAAATCTGGAGGCAGGATGTCAACTACAGTCAACCCAAGACCGGTGGCTCCTTACACGTATGGTGATTTGGGACAGGCATGCTATCCTCAATGCAGTTACTACTTAGAGCGGGCACAAGCGCTATTTGCCGAGTGAACTCAGCAGGCACCTGTCAGACCGTGTTCCTGTCAAACTGGGAGCTGGTGGCTTTTCCAGTTGACACACGCAGCATACAAGTTTGGGCAACAATAAAGTAAAGTTGCTGATGTTTAGGGTTGGCCAGAACTGTATATATGCACCGTATATGACCGTATACTTGGCCAGAACCATATACGGTGTATATACGGTGTTTTTGGCTGGGAAATTACCAACTCTACTCATGCTACTAAGGGCTACAGAGCTTGTCTGCACCTGCGGTCGGAGTGCATTACAGGCAAGTCACACACAAGCTAAGGAAGGAGTACACTCTACATACCTAGCGTGCACGGCAGGCGAGCAATACATCCACATGAGTATGAAGTACTGCAATCAGCAACTGCAGCACAGCATCATCACACAACACGCAACACCAGCACACACCTGGTGTGCATGGCAGGCAAGGTCAGCTTGCGGGGCACCACTGCTGCCATGGGCGATCTAGGAGGCGTGCTTGGGCCCACAGCCCCGACCCCGCCCTGCTGGTCATGCAGCCTCAGCTGTTTGCCAGGAGTAGAGAAGGGTTGGTTGGGGTCAGGGCTGGTGCCTGTGAGGACGAGGCCTGCCGCTGCAGCTGCAGCTGCCTGTTGCTGGTACAGCTGCTGCACCTGTCAGGAGCGTAATACTGGTGATATGTGATATGTGTGCCTGCTTGCTTTTACGTGTGTGTATGTGTGTGTATGTGTGTGTATGTGTGTGTGTGTGTGCAAGCTTGATTGTGTATGTGTTGGCTTAAGTTGAAGATGGAAGGGGTGTGCGCGTGTGTATATGTAGAGGGCAAAGGAGGTCCAATGCTAGCTGTTTTTGCAGTATGTAAGAGTTAATGTGTGAACACCAGCAAGCAATAGGCAAAACTTTAAAGGAGTGCAAAAACAAGGGTGGCAAATCGACACAAAACGCACAGCGCAGGAAAAGGCATGTGCCAACACGTGATCATCGTACTTATCGTACTTATACATAAGTACATAACACACCACACGCACACCTGGTGATGGTGAGCTGTCACAGCACGCTGCAGCACGCGGCAGCATCCGTCCAGGTCAGGGCAACACAGCTCTAGCAGGCGGCTGCTGATGAGCGCGTCCCAGTGGTTCAGCCTGCTAGAGCTCGTACATGCTGCCTCTGTGGTGTGCATTGGTATTTTTGCAAGGGATGTTGTCAGGGCGTGTGTGTGACAGCCTGTCTGCTTGCGTGTGTGTGTGTGTGTGTGTGTGTGTTTGTGTGTGTGTGTGTGTGTGTGTGTGTGTGCATGCATCCACGATGTGTGTGTTATGCAGTGGGACGGAAAAGAGGACTCGTGTGTTCTTTTCTGACTAATACAGCTAGTTTTTGCATGAAAATTGTGTTGCAGAAGTAGGGGTTGCTCATAAATGTGTTGTAATTTCAAACGCCTTTTTTTTGCCCCGTCAAACTTTCCCATGCCCGCACTGACTACAATGCTAACAACCTAAACGAATGCTGTATAGCACACATGTGTGATTCAACCACATTTACACAACATGATCGATTCACACACACACACACACACATTCACGCACACTTACACACACTCCATATTTCAGTGACACACAACTAACTTATCCTGGCAACTCAGTATTTCCTGCAGCTGCCTATCCAGCAACAGCTGCCACAACCGCCCCCATCAGCTTTACCCACCATCAGCTGCGTGCCTGGAGCTCAACACTGCTCTGAGCTCCTCTGGCGTCACGCCCACCGCACAGGCAAAACGGAGCACCAAGTCGTCCAAGAGCGCACGAACACACACAGAGGCCGTGCTGAAGCTTGAGTGGCTCGGCTGCAGGCTGGGGCGTGCTTGCAGGGAAAGCAAACTCTGGACGAGGTGCTTAAAGTAGTCTGCGTGTGTGTGCGTGTGTTTTCGTGTGTGTGTTTCAGTGGGTGAGGAACAAGAAATGAGGCAAAGGATGATACTCAGGCAGAAGGATGTGTGGAGTCGACAGGGGCTCACAGTTTTGTGCTGGTGTGTGCCAATGCCACATTTACACATTGCATGAGCGAAAGTGAGTACTGTCCAGCGTCATGAGTTGGTTGAGCAATGACTAACACGAACATCTGCATACATGCTTGGCAGAGGACTTTTCCAACTCGCTAAAAAATGCATAAGAGTGTGTGTGTATGTGATGTGTATGTGTGTATAGGTATGTGTGTGTCATGTCTGAATGGGTGCGTTTGTGCCTGTGTCTCCATTCGTTTGTGCGTTTTACAGCACTAGTGACCAAGATTGCAATCCAGCAAGGACACGCATTTGGGCAGCTTGCTCCACATTCCATCACACACAAACACAGCAGCAGTAGCAGCAGCAGCAGGCAAGCAAAAGTGCAGAGGCACGTCTCACCTGTCCTCAAGACCCGCACATCTAAATGCACAAAACCCAGCAGCTCCACAACGCACGGCAGGACCACAGGCAGCATGGCATGGCCATCCGCTGCCTGCAGCAGCTGCAGCACGTCGACGGGCAGACCAGGCCAGCAGCACATGAACGGAGGCAGCAGGCCCGCCGTGGGAAGCCAAGCAGCAGCAGCAGCAGCAGCAGCAGCAACTTGGGGATGCGGTCCCTTGGCCGGCTGAGAGCTGCTGCTGTGCGTGGCAGTGTGAGGTACAGGGACCGCTGCTGCAGCTGCCCAGGCAGAGGGCAGGAGAGCAGCGTCCTCTGCAGTGGCTTGCATCTGCACGGCACCCTGCACAAAGAAACCAGGTGGCAGCTCTTTGTCGCAGCAAGTGACGGTCCTTCATGTTCTTGCAGTGCTCGTGACTAGCATCGATTAGACGAGGTTCAGCCAGTCATGCGCTGCACACATGTTTTGCGAGCATGTGTTTGAAGCTACCAAAGCTGAAAAGGAGCATGTGTAGTCATACACGGATTTGACATGCTTTTGCTGCATTTTGGCCCTGCGGTATCTCAGTTCATCATCTTGACCGAGCGTATGTGCAATGCTGTCTCCAAAAATATGCAACACCACCACCATGGCGAAACAACACATGCCAGAGTGTAAGAAGCAATTTAAAACAGGAGAGAAGGGGCAGCTAACATTGGTTCTGGTTCCCCACAGCATACCTCTATCAAATAAGGTACCAATTCGGTGTTACAAATGGCTCTTGGTTTTCAGCACACTTAAAGCCTGCTGCGTTGCAAACAGCACGCAGCTGACAAACAGACGCAAAATTTCATGGCTTCACACACAAAAACACACACACACAAACACACACACCTGCTGCGTTGCAAACAGCATGTAGCTGAGATAGGAGGAGAGCGTGCACATTGCCAGGACGCGCTCCCCCAGGGCTCCGGAAGACAAGCCAGGAGGAAGGGCAACAGCCGTGTCACCTGCACACACATGCACACACACGCACAGCTAGTCAGGAGCACCACCCAGGAAAAGCACGTCTCTACAAGCAAATTGAGTGCTACTCGTTGCTCGTTGCACAATATACAGACATGCCCTCAGGAGTCCACACCTGCAGCGCTGCTATCTGCTCCGCCTTCCCAGCCAGGCAGCGAGCTCAGTAACTCCTGCCAACATGTGAACAGACAAGACACGGGTGAGAGGACTCACACAGTGATTTTGCACATGACAAAGCCTCTCTGCTGTTGAGGGGCAGCCTGCTGTTGTGCCCCTGAATGAGGCTGGACTAGACAGGCCACAACTATACAGAATTCTTTTTACAGGAACTGTTGTCTAGGTATGTAGGTAGATTGCAGTCCTGTTTAGCGGTACAGACACATTTGGTCTGCCCCAAGCCTCAAGCAGCACCACAGTAGGAGTTTAGGCACTGAGGCTCAGCAGAGTCAGGCACGTGCACCCAATAGGTACGTCGCCCTACCTGGAGCTTGGAAGACATGCAGCGTGCCAGGGCTTGATTGAAGGCATGGCTGTTGCAGGCCTCCAGGAACAAAGCATAGCCCTGCTGCACTAGCGGGAACTCCTGGAGGCATGTGTGTGTGTTTGTGTGTGTATGTGCTAGGGCTTGATCGAAGGCATGGCTGTTGCAGGCCTCCAGGAACAAAGCATAGCCCTGCTGCACTAGCTGAAACTCCTGGAGGCATGTTTGTGTGTTTGTGTGTGTATGTGTGTGTCCGTGTGTGTAAATGCTGCACTGTCCTAGTTGCAAGACACATGTACGTCAGCAAGAGAGCATGCCTGCCCAATTGGGCTTCCGAATGCTGTCACAAGGCAACTGGAGCCTGGCTGCATTGGGTGCCTTTTTGGTACAGGATTGGCCTTGCTTAACGACATGACGCCTTCTGTACACATAAGGTCCCTGCCACCTGCATCACACACGCATTCAGATGAACAGCATAGCTGCACATATGCACACACTTGCATGCTCGTGCTTGTGCAAGGACACATGTACACCCAACCCACACCTGCAGTAACTGAAGGCAACCCGCCACTCGATCTGAGAGGACCAGCGTGCCATCCTTTCCCACAGACCCCAATGCTGCAGACACAGCCACACCTGTGTGCGTGTATGCATGTGTCTGTGTCTGTGCATGTGTTTGAGTGTGTATGTGTGTGTGTGTGTGTGTGTGTGTGTGTGTGTGTGCGTGCATGTGCGTGCACGCGCTGGGGACATGTTCGTCTTCGTGCAAACCCTAGTCTGCATTTTGCATAAACTAATGGCATAGACTACAAGTGCATAGAACTTTTTATCTCTGCATATTGCATGAACTTATTGCATAGACTACAAGAATACATAAAACTGTCGTCGACCCCACCTCCACCACTGCCGCTGCTGCTTGGCTGCACAGGCCGCCCTCCCCCGCTATGACCTCCCATGGTGGCATTGCTACTGCCGATGCTTCCCGGTTGGCTGGCAGGGACGAGGCCTGAGGGCCCTGGGACTCCCTGCGCTTTGCTGCCTTTGCGCGGCTGGTGGGGCGTGTCGTTGGCCTGTTCAGGGGGGGGGGCAAACACACGTGCTGTTTTCCGGCCAGCTGGTTTGAACCCAATGTTTCATCAAGGGTTTAGGCAAGCAGCCGTAAAGGATCAGCAAAGTGTAATTCAAACGTACCTCATCAAGAGGGGCAAGGTGGGATAGAGCGGTGGACAGAAAAGATTGGAGCACGGAACACAACCCACGTGCGTACCTGCATGCGCTGGTTCAGGCGCTGGAAGCGAGAGGGGTCCCTCTGCGCAAGGCTGGCAAGGGCCTCTTCCATCACTGCTTCCCCTGTGGTCGCTGCCTGCGATTGCAAGGTGCAAGATGTAACGTTCATGGTGCGACGACGCTCAAATCTATGGTGACTTTGGCTAACAACTCAAACACTTTGTCGTTTTGTCTAAGTTCTGTAGAGCAAGCAACTTGTACCGCATCCTCCTTAATCGAAACTTGTGATTTGGAGGCTGTTCTTAGATTTTGAAGCGTGCTATGAGGCCCAATAGAGTGCACATAACCAGCCAAACACTTTTTCCTATGTCACTACTTAATAAACCAGGCAGCTCTTGTCCTGAATGCGTGAACAACCTGCAGGATGACCTCATGTGGTACCTCTGTGGCTGTACTCTTCCACTAAGCTAGTTATACAACCAGAACGACTGACCTGAAGATCCAGACTTGTTCTTCCATAATATAATGAGTCCAGGAGTATCTGAAACAGCACTATTATGGCCGCCATCGACTGACCCTCAGAAAAGACCAAATATACTTCCAATTCACACAACACCTGACATTAAAATTCCAAAACTGCGGTTTACAACGGGATCGACAGAAAGGCTGTACCTCCTACTTCAGATATCACAAACAGACTCACGAGCTAGCCCCCCCCCCCACCACTGTCACTCACCCATCACTACCACAGGTCAAGCCATTACCTGCAAAGCACACCCAGTGAACAGCTCTGCCAGGAACGGGGTGTTGGATGGGTGCAAGGAGGCCACCAGCTCAGCAGCACGCCCTCGCAGGACCTGGAGATGAGAGTGTGCCGCTGTCTTGCTGAATGACCACACATTGAAAAAAATGGGGTTGGGAGCACCAGACTCCCCTATTATGTATGATTTTTTGCCCTGCAGGGTAACTGCGGTATTTTTAAATTCCCAGATGCAGGGTTGTGCAGGGATGAAGTAAATAATTATAAATAAAAATCGAATTTATTCGGGAATTTACTGTTTGGCTTGAACCAGGGATGTGTCATACGGCGTATTCGTATAATACGCCGTATCGTATTAAACACGTATTTTACCGTAGTAAACAAATCGGGTCGTAGTATATGATTGCAAAATTTGCCGTTTATTGTCGTTTTTGCCGATTTTGGGCCTTTTCAGGCAATTTCCACCCCTCCAACGGCCTTTCAATGAGCTTCGAAAGCTAATATATAATATATTAGTAACATAGAAGGGCTCCGCCTGCCCAAATTTCGACGCGGTAATTTTTGTTTTTTGTTTCCGTTTTCAAGCGCTCGCTTTTTCGTGCCCTCCCTGCTTCTGCCTTGCAAGTCAACACAGTCTAACAGTTAGACTCTAACTTGTATTTTCTACTGAGTTTCACAACACCTGAGACCCTCTTTGCCTGGATCCCCACTTAATTATTCCATGCAACCCTCTGATTCTAGCCTGCCAAAGTCGCTGCAACAGCTGGACGTATTTTAATTTGTCCGACAGGTCTGGCACACAGGCTGCTCTAATTCCTTTTCGAGTTTCTTCTTGAGTAGAAACTTTTTGCAACACATGACTGTGTCCTGCCTTGTTCTCATCTGCGAGGCCGGCATATTTAGAAGTGTCAGATGCACTTTTCAAGATTCACCGAGTCTCTAGCAAACAAGTCAGGAAGACAAGCAATAGACATAAAATAGTTTATATCAGCAGCATTAAAATGCCCAAAACAGTCGCCGACCAAAAATCCCTCCTCGGAGGTCTCCATGCAGCCACAGAAAGCGACGGCGCATGATAACTGCACGATTCCTGAACGGAATCAAGCAAGAATCAAAACAGTGAATTCCGCATTTTCAGGCCGTCACAACGCGCCGCTCTGCAGCCCTTCTCATCACCAAAAGTCCGACCCTCACAGATTGCCACAAAACTCAACAACCTGTAGATCGGCACCTGCCACAATTGTCTACAGAATCTTACGCGGAACGGACGCCCGATCGCGGAGCTATTCAGGCCCGAAGTGCTTCCAACCGAATCGGTTAAGACCCGGACTTCACAAATTTCTTAGAAATTTGGGGATAGATTATATCGGAAAAGAATTGAGGACGTCTTGGGTGATTTTGGGGCGAATGGGGTCCATTTTGGGTCAAAATTTGGCACTCCCGAAATTGCTTAAAAACACGGTCGTATTATACGCGTATTACGTATTTAACGCGTATTTTACCGTATTTAACGTCCCAAATGACCGTATGACACATCCCTGGTTTGAACACACACACAAACACACACACACACACACACACACACACACACACACACGCACGCACGCACGCACGCACGCACGCAAATGCACAAGCATAAAAACACACACATACACATACACACGCATGTAAGCTGTTGCTTGCTTATAGGTGCTGAACAGGGCTAAATGCAATGCGGGGCTATGCGGAGAAGGCAAAACACATTTAATTTTGGGGGGCGAGAAGGAGCGGGATGCAAAAAAATATTTCTGAAACTTGGGGTGCGGGATGAGCATGACGAGTATTGTAACATTCCCTGCTGAAGCATTACGTGACTTTTTAAGCATACCGAAAATACGCAATTCTGGCCAACATAGAGAATTAGGTTTTGGCTATAGACACCTCTGCACATACAAGCACACACATGCGCACAGATACACAAGCGCACACATGCACAAGTCCACACACATACACAAAGCTCAAGAACTAGCAAGCGGGGAATGTCAACGCACCAGCATGGTTTCCAGCTGCGGCCCATAGGGTGTGGCGGAGCCGCACACGTTGTTGGGACGTGCGCGCAGTTCCTGTATGTTGGTGCATGTGTGTATCATGGATCATGAACACAAAGTGATGCTGCACCGCTAGCGTGCGCCAGCGTGTAGCTTTGTATGCATATGGACTTACTCTTCATTATTGCACAAGCGTGTGACATACGTGTAGAGTTGGTCAGAACATAAACATATACGGTGCAAGTGCTGTAATCAGTGTCGTGCTTCTATGCCGTATTTTATTTTCAGACTGTATAAATGGTACGGTGACGGTACAGTACGGTCAAATACCGTATAATACGGTTAGAACTGCGTTTTTTGCTTTTTCATCCCGTTTTTTGTGTGTGCTTTTAATGTATCTCAGTTTTACATAAGAGATAGTCACAAAATTGGCTTCGTGGAA
>Ga0307968_1000685_pt1:0-22500 | contig 25446 bp, 23 predicted proteins | sample OrgLakmetagen650_FD_201834 | JGI IMG/M metagenome (GOLD analysis project Ga0307968, IMG submission 201834) | Saline water microbial communities from Organic Lake, Antarctica - #650 | ecosystem: Environmental > Aquatic > Non-marine Saline and Alkaline > Saline | place: Antarctica: Organic...
CCTCACACTTCACCTCCGACATGGCAATGCACGCCCTTTCCTTCCTCTGTCACTGTGATTGCCTCTGCCTCCCTCACACTTCACCTCCGACATGGCAATGCACGCCCTTCCCTTCCTCTGTCACTGTGATTGCCTCTGCCTCCCTCACACTTCACCTCCGACGTGGCAATGCACGTCCTTCCCTTCCTCTGTCACTGTAATTGCCTCTGCCCCCCTAACACATTACCTCCGACGTGGCAATGCACATCCTTCCCTTCCTCTGTCACTGTGATTGCCCCTGACTCCCTTGCAGTTCGCCTCCGACATGACAATTTATACACGCATGGTCATGGACACCGTCGTCACCACCGTGCCCAAGGCCATCGTCCACAGCATGGTGCGCTTGAATCTGTGGTAGTTTGTCTGAAAGTTTTATGTGCAAACTGCGGGTCACGCACACGCTAATGGAATCTGTATGATCACACACACACACACACGCACACACACATCTTCATCACTCACCGCCGTTATCAAACCCAAGGCCATCCTCCACACTGCATGGTGCCGCCACATGTGTAGGGTTGGCCAGAACCATATATTTACGGTGTATATACGGTACTTTTGGCAGGGGAATTACCAAATAAACGTCATATACGGTGCATATATAAGGTTCTGGCCAACCCTACACATGTATAGCCATATGTGTATAAACGTATACCTACATATAGGAATGGCCAGAACCGTATATATGCACCGTATATGACACTATATTTGGTAATTTCCCTGCCAGAAATACCATGCATATACACCGTATATCTATGCTTCTGGCCAAACCTACACCAATATTTTAATGTCATGAAGCACGTGTAGGGCGAAGGTGCTTCATGGCTAGGGGTGGCCAGAACCATACATTTGTAGGTATATACGGTGTACATGTGGTATTTTTAGCAGGGAAATCACCATACATACGGTCACATACGGTGTAGATATACGGTTCTGGCCAACCCTAATTATGGTGCGAAGATGGAAAACTCAGGGATGGCTTGCCTGTCCAACGGTGCACCTGTGTAGCTTTGTCTCGGTGTCATGCTTGACATTGTGTGTATTAAGGCTCCCTTCCTCTCCGCGTTACCGACTGAAAAGCGGTTGAAGCTGTGGATTGTGCAAGTGCCGCATGTCGTGTCATGTAGCTGCATGTCGTGTCGTGTAGCTGTGGAGCCTGTGGCTGCATGTTGTGTCATGTCGTGTCATGTAGCTGCATGTCGTGTCATGTCGTGTCATGTAGCTGCATGTCGTGTCATGTCGCGTCATGAAGCTGCATGTCGTGTCATGTCGTGTCATGTAGCTGCATGTCGTGTCATGTCGTGTCATGTAGCTGCATGTCGTGTCATGTCGTGTCATGTAGCTGTGGAGCCTGTTGCTGCATGTCGTGTCATGATGTGGAGCCTGTCAGCTGCATGTCGTGTCATGTCGTGTCATGTAGCTGCATGTCGTGTCATGTAACTGTGGAGCCTGTTGCTGCATGTCGTGTCATGTCGTGTCACGTAGCTGCATGTCGTGTCATGACGTGTCATGCAGCTGCATGTCGTGTCATGTCGTGTCATGTAGCTGCATGTCGTGTCATGTAGCTGCATGTCGTGTCATGTCGTGTCACGTAGCTGTGGAGCCTGTTGCTGCATGTCGTGTCATGATGTGGAGCCTGTCAGCTGCATGTCGTGCCATGTCGTGTCATGTAGCTGCATGTCGTGTCATGTCATGTCATGTAGCTGCATGTTGTGTCATGTCATGTCATGTAGCTGTGGAGCCTGTCAGCTGCATGTCGTGTCATGTCGTGTCATGTAGCTGCATGTCGTGTCATGTAGCTGTGGAGCCTGTTGCTGTGTGGGTCTGGGTTTGTGTTTTGGCCTGGACGTGGGTGAATGTTTGTGTGCAAGTTTGTGTACGTGTATGTGCACGTGTGCAGGTGCAGGTGCAGGTACGTGTGTGTGTACTCATGTGTGTGTGCACGTGTGCAGGTGCAGGTGCATGTATGCACGCATGCGCATGTATTGCGAATAACAGTGTGCGATTTGTGCTGCTGTACGACCTGCATCTAGTGCTGGTCGCTGTTCATGTATCTGGTATTTCAGATGCCGCTGCTTACGTAGAAATAATGGAAGTACTATGGAAGTATGTGGTGGTGCTGCTGCTGCTGGTGTTGCTGCTGCTGGTGGTCCTGGTGCTGGTGCTGGTGCTGGTGGTGCTGGTGCTGGTGCTGGTGCTGCTGGTGCTGGTGGTGCTGGTGGTAGTGATGCAAATTTTTATCACGCTCACAACTGCCAAATTAACAACTTGTGGTGCTGCACGTGTGCGTACGCTCAGGTCCGGCGATCAGAGAAGAATTTGCTGGAGCGCTTGTTCAATGTCATCCATCACTTGTCACCGACACAGGTGCGTGTGTGTAGGGGCAACTGGTATGAGCTTGCAAATGCGCGTGCGTGTGCGTGTTTGTGTGCCTGTGTGCTTGCGTGTGCGTGCGCGTGCATTGTGTAATGTCATCCATCACTTGTCACCGACACAGGTGCGTGCGTGTAGGGGCAACTGGTATGAGCTTGCAGATGCGCGCGCGTGTGTGTGTATGTGTGCCTGTGTGCTTGCGTGTGCGTGCACGTGCATTGTTTAATGTCATCCACCACTTGTCACGTGCGTGCGTGTAGGGGCAACTGGTATGAGCTTGCAGATGCGCGCGTGTGTGCGTGTTTGTGTGCCTGTGTGCTTGCTTGTGTGTGCACTTGCATTGTGTAATGTCATCCACCACTTGTCACCGACACAGGTGCGTGTGTGTAGGTGCAACTGGTATGAGCTTGCAGATGCGCGCGTGTGTGTGTATGTGTGCCTGTGTGCTTGCGTGTGCGTGCGCGTGCATTGTGTATTGTCATCCATCACTGTCACCGACACAGGTGCGTGTGTGTAGGTGCAACTGGTATGAGCTTGCAGATGCGCGCGCGTGTGTGTGTATGTGTGCCTGTGTGCTTGCGTGTGCGTGCGCGTGCATTGTGTAATGTCATCCATCACTGTCACCGACACAGGTGCGTGTGTGTAGGGGCAACTGGTATGAGCTTGCAGATGCGCGCGTGTGTGTGTATGTGTGCCTGTGTGCTTGCGTGTGCGTGCACGTGCATTGTGTAATGTCATCCACCACTTGTCACCAACACAGGTGCGTGTGTGTAGGGGCAACTGGTATGAGCTTGCAGATGCGCGCGCGTGTGTGTGTATGTGCCTGTGTGCTTGCGTGTGCGTGCGTGTGCAGGTGTGCGTGCTTGTGTACTTGTGTGCTTGTGCCTTGCTGGATGAACCTTGTTACATGATGACACGTTCACACACACACACACTCTCACATGCGCACGCGCACACACATATACACACACGCGCACTCACACATATACACGCACTCACACACACACACACACACACACGCACACACACACATGCAAACACACAAACACATAGATGGAGGCCCTGCTAAAAGAGGAGGATCAAGTCGTGCTTGGGCGAAAAGCTGCACGAGCAGCGTTGGAAGATGCAAAGACTGCGGTCTTCAGGGTACGTGTTTGCACACCAGCCATGTATTTGCACACCAGTCATGCACACCAGTCATGATTGTACACCAGTCATGTGTTTGCACACCAGCCATGTGTGTTGCACACCAGTCATGCACACCAGCCATGTGTGTTGCACACCAGTCATGCACACCAGTCATGCACACCAGTCATGATTGCACACCAGTCATGATTGCACACCAGTCATGTGTTTGCACACCAGCCTGTGTTGCACACCAGTCATGCACACCAGCCATGTGTATGCACACCAGTCATGCACACCAGCCATGTGTTTGCACACCAGCCATGTGTGTTGCACACCAGTCATGCACACCAGCCATGTGTTTACACACCAGCCATGTGTTTGCACACCAGCCATGTGTGTTTGCACACCAGTCATGTATTTGCACACCAGCCATGTGTTTGCACACCAGTCATGCACGCCAGCCATGTGTTTGCACACCAGCCATGTGTTTGCACACCAGCCATGTGTGTTGCACACCAGTCATGCACACCAGCCATGTGTTTGCACACCAGTCATGTGTTTGCACATCAGTCATGATTGCACACCAGTCATGCACGCCAGCCATGTGTTTGCACACCAGCCATGTGTGTTGCACACCAGTCATGCACACCAGCCATGTGTTTGCACACCAGCCATGCGTGTTTGCACACCAGCCATGCGTGTTTGCACATCAGTCATGATTGCACACCAGTCATGCACGCCAGTCATGTGTTTGCTCACCAGTCATGCACACCAGCCATGTGTGTTGCACACCAGTCATGCACTCCAGCCATGTGTTTGCACACCAGCCATGCACACCAGCCATGTGTTTGCACATCAGCCATGTGTGTTGCACACCAGTCATGCACACCAGTCATGATTGCACACCAGTCATGCACACCAGTCATGCACACCAGTTATGTGTTTGCACACCAGTCATGCACACCAGCCATGTGTTTGCACACCAGCCATGTGTGTTGCACACCAGTCATGCACACCAGCCATGTGTGATGCCTTACGGCACCTGTGTATGTGAGTGGGTTTGTTTGGATGTGTATTTGTGCGCATGCTAGTGTGTGTGCGTGTGTGCGTGTGCGTGTTTGTGTGTGTGCTGTGCGCGTTCATGTTTTTATGCGTGCGGTAACCATTATGTGCTCACGTATATAGGGTGTAAGATGTGCACACACCTACAATGGCTGTGTGTGTGTGTGTGTGCAGGTCCATCAAGCCCTGGAGAAGCGAAATATGGCAGCAGCCAATGAGAAGCCTGCGTCAATGCCGGTCCTCGCAAACTGCTTTGCGTACGCAGGCATGCCGGAGCAGGTGTGTATGTGTGTGTATATGTGCGTGCGTGTGTATGTGTGTGCGTGCGTGTGTCCATATGCTTGCCTGTTTGTTCGTGTGTGGGTGTTGCGTCGCATGCTACAACATGTACCTTGTTCTTATGTACAACACGTACCTTGTTCTTATGTACATCATGTTATTTGTTCTTATGCACGGCACAAGTACCCATCTATACCAAGAGCTGACGTCAATAATTATATATATTTCCCACGCATGTATATATATTTCCTACGCAACATCAGCATCAAAGGGTGAGTGGCTGAGAGGGTTTGCAGCATGACTAGATGAAAAAACACTTAACCGCCTTTCGATACCAATGTTGTGTGGGAAAAGGGCACGCAGCTGTACGTCAATTCTTTGTATTGCTGGGTCCGTGTGCCGCATGCCGATTGTCGATTTGATGTTGAATATCGGTATGACAGGGTGTGCGTATGCGTGTGTGTATGCGAGTGTGTGTGTGTATGTGTGTGTGCGTGTACGTGTGCCGCACGTGGCCCTCCTCCCCCCTTGGCTCAATCCGTCCTCACATTGCAATTGTTCCTAGGACGAGGAGCACCTACATACACGCACATGCATACTCACACGTACACACTCACGTACACACACACACACACACACACACACACACACACACACACACACACACACGCACACACCTCCTTTAAGAGGAAGCCGCGTGTGGAGAGTTCTCAAGGCAAAACATTTCAAAACATACACATACATACAAAACACACCCAGACTCGCAGCTGGGCCAGGAGAAAGAGCAGCTCTCGAATATTGTCAAACAAATGCGCTTGCTGATTCTCTCTCTCTCTCTCTCACACACACACACACACACACACACACACACACATACACACACACACAACACACACACAACACACACAGACACACACAAACACATACGCACACACTTATACGTTCGTAGCTTGGCCCGGATCAGCTCAAGTACTTTGACAAGCTATTTGCGGACCCCCACGTACCAGACGCACTAAAGCACTGGAAAGTGCCTCCCCCTATTCGAGCCCTTCCTCCTGCAATGGCTGCCAGCTTAGCAGCAAAAGCGCAGGTGCGTACGCAAGCAAAGAGGTTGCAGTTGTTTGTCATTATTGTATGTTCATCCCCAGCAGCAGCAGCAGCAGCCGCCGAATTAACAGCAAAAGCGCAGGTGCGTACGCAAGCAAAGAGGTTGCAGTTGTTTGTCATTATTTTATGGTCATCCCCAGCAGCAGCAGCAGCAGCAGCAGCAGCAGCCGCCGCTGAATTAACAGCAAAAGTGCAGGTGTGTACGCAAGCAAAGAGGTTGCAGTTGTTTGTCATTATTTTATGGTCATCCCCCGCCGCAGCAGCAGCAGCAGCAGCAGCCGCCGCTGAATTAACAGCAAAAGTGCAGGTGCGTACGCAAGCAAGCAAAGAGGTTGCAGTTGTTTGTCATTATTTTATGGTCATCCCCCGCCGCAGCAGCAGCAGCAGCAGCAGCAGCAGCAGCCGCCGCTGAGTTAACAGCAAAAGTGCAGGTGTGTACGCAAGCAAGCAAAGAGGTTGCAGTTGTTTGTCATTATTTTATGGTCATCCCCAGCAGCAGCAGCAGCTGCAGCAGCAGCAGCCGCTGAATTAACAGCAAAAGTGCAGGTGCGTACGCAAGCAAGCAAAGAGGTTGCAGTTGTTTGTCATTATTTTATGGTCATCCCCAGCAGCAGCAGCAGCAGCAGCAGCAGCAGCCGCTGAATTAACAGCAAAAGCGCAGCTAGGTATGCAACCATAACCCAGGAGGTCCTGGTTCATTGTAGTACGTAGAGTTGGCCAGAACCATATATATATACGGTATATATACGGTATTTTGGCAGGAAAACCACCAAATATACGGTCATATACGGCGTATATATATGGTTCTGGCCAACCCTAGTTATACGTCAAACCCCCTCGTGCCCGTCTGCCTGCGACAGCCTCCAGCTCTGCAGCAAAAGCGCAGGTACGTGCGCAGGCAATGGCGAGATTACAATTGGCTTTATAAAGCGTCCATGCCATTCTCTCTTCGCCAAAAAATGGCCAGCTCAGCAGCAAAAGCACGGGTACGTAATGGCCAGCATAAGCACAGGTGCGTACATATTGGCCAGCTTAGCAGCACGTAAGGAGGCTATGATCGTGTGTACTCATTTTAGAAGCAGTGCAAAATAAGGGTCAGGTTCACAACGCTGGCTCGTGAGTGTGTGTGTGTATGTGTGTGTGTGTGTGTGCGTGTGTATGCGCATGTGTGTGTGTTTGTTGCACAGCACTGACAATCATGAGGCGCAGCCGCAACAGCAAAATTGTTACCAAAGATGTATGTATGTTGACAGACATCAAGACCTGAGCATAGCACAGCTGCAGCAACATTGCTATTTACAACAATGTATGGCTGTTGGCAGACATCGTGACCTGAGTATCGTGCGCGTGCGCACACACACACACACACACACACACACACACACACACACACACACACAGCATGTACCCATACATGATGTAATATATTGCACACTTAGCGTTAAGACATACACACACACATGCACACACACATGCACAGCACACACCCATACCTGATGTTAATATCCACATGCCTTGCATTAAGACATACACACATTTACGTGCACACACATACACATGTATAAACACAGAGTTGTAGGTGTACCAACTACATCCTAACACATGTGTGTTCCGCACTGCAGGCTTCCCCTGCAAGCAAAGGCAAGCCAGCTGCTGCCTCTCCGTCAAACGAAGACAGCAAAAGCAGCTCGGGTAACCTTGCCCGCGCACCCTCTCGCAGGTGAGATGTGTGTGTGTGTGTGTGTGTGTGTGTGTGTGTGTGTGTGTGTGTGTGTGTGTGTGAGTGTGTGTGTGTGTGAGTGCAATGTGTGTGTGTATGTATGGGAATGTTTGTGCTGGATGGGATGCAAGTTAGTGTGCCGCGTACAACGTAAATGTTTGACAGATGTGACGTATCATATGATTGGATAAGAGCAAAAATTGATCGCACTCAAAAGACAGCAGGAGCAGCTCTGGTGACCTGTTTTACACGTTCACGTCAGTAAGGCATTTGTGGTCTTTAAGTGTGCTTGTGTAATGCTTGTAATTATGAGTGGTTGTATGCATATTCAAGGTCACAAACACACAAACATGCACGCACGCACAGGGAGCCAAGCTCCGCCGATAGCCTCTCCCGCCCCTCCGCCTCCGCAGCTTCAATGTCAGTGAGAAGGAAAGCTCCACCACCACCACCCGGAGGAGGAGCCCCCCCTCCCCCCCGCTAGGTCCTTTTGGGCGGTCCAAATTCCCCCACTAACTTATGGGTTACATTAACGTTTGATGACCATCAAACCAGAATCTTAGCTCACTAGCTACTCTGAAGTAAACTACTTTGAAGTGAGCGTCGGGTAAGCAACCTTTTGCTGGTCTGGGTTACCAATGGACTTCGATCAGGAATGCAGTCTGGCAATTGCGGCGTTTGTGTGATCCAGTCAAGGCTCAAGCTGTCTACTACTGCCACACCCCGTGCACTACTTATATAGCTGTCTATTTATTCGTGCTGTCATTTGGGGCTCATTGCATCTGACTTTGTAAAGTTGGAAAACGTTACTGGATTTGTTTGCTAATCTCTGGATTTGTTCTGGATTGTAATTTCAAATTTCTGCGCCATAGCAAAGCCAGTGTCAAGTCACACGAGGCTCTAAAGAAGGGACGAGGCGCCTCAACCATCACCTACTCAGATACTGGCAGTGCTAAGGGGTTACAAGGGGTTACAAGGATGGCCTACTGCTAAACACTGCCTAGCAGGCAGTAAGGTAAGGTATGGTTACATCACTATATATGCCTCTGGGGGGCATCTGAGCGGAAGCTTGGAAAAAGGCCTGAAACCAAACCAAAAAGATCCTAGAAAAAATCAAGGAAAAAGGGCTAGGCACTCAGCCACAAAATAGGCAGTAAGGTAAGGTTACATCGCTATATATGCCTCTGGAGGGCATTTGAGAAAGCTTCAAGCTTCTTGGGAAAAGCCTGTAACCAACTGAGTCTATAGAGTAAAGCCATCAGTCAAAACGTGCGACTGCTAGGTTGCGTATGTAAAACGTGTGGTGACAATTGTTGTTGTATCACCAGACTTGTAGCACCTACAAAACACCCTTGGAAAGGGAAAAAACACATTGCAGCACTGAATAAAATCAGCAACACAATCGAGCATTTGCCAGGACCAAACGACCGCAATAAATATAAAGAGGGGGAATCATCTGTGAAATGTGGATACATAAAAAACATGGACTGTCACACTGAGGATATCAATTAATATGATTGATATATTCTTGCAAGAATGAGGGAGGCAAACAAAAACTCGTGTGTGAGGAGCAGCACATGCACAACTAGAGGTTCTGGAACATCAAACGTGGTCTGGTTCATCACTCTTTTGTTGCAAGCCCTGCTGCTAGATGAACTCTGAACCGGCACTTACCTGGCTAAGACTGTAAAATCGTGTAAAAAGAGCAAATTTGAAATCAGAATTAAAGCAAACTAGCAGTCCCGTTGTTTGTCTTCAAAACACCTCACACAGATAAGCACAATCAGAACCAAGGACTTGTTCAATTGCAACAGCATATTTTGACTCTTTATATCTGCCTTGGAACCAGGAGCAATCTTGCAGTTAAGATGTAGTCAACTTTGTTTTCAACATTCTCACAACTGTTCGTGTAAAGGTATTGCGCGCAGGCAAGCGTCGACATGAATGAAACCTCTACAGCACACACCACGTCCTCTATTCAGTGAGCCAGCCCTTCATCAGTATGATCAAGAGTATAAGCGTATCAATTGTTCAGTGTGAAGGAAGCACCTCAGGTGTGAAGAAGCATCTTTGCAATTCAATACATACATGAAGTGTGACTTTGTTGTTTCAAGAAGTGCCTCGGAGGTGCTGGATAAGAGGTAGATGTTGGCTGTGCGCTTTATCTAATGTCTGTTGCGGGTTTATGTCTGAGCAGTTTTTATTTCTATAGGATGGCTCCTTCCTCAGACAAGTCTTAGGAATTATTAGGAAGCTCAAATTTGATGCTTTGACCCCTAAACGAGGAGGTGTGTATAGCTGAGTTGAATGCTCTTGCAAACCTAATCTGAAACTTGCACAGCATGCACAAATTTTGCAGTAAGCACCTGCCAGCAAGTATGTGAGTGCCAATTCTACCAACCGCTCCTGCACATCTGCATGAATTCTGGGATGTCATGTCACTCTATTGAGGACTAGGATTTAAATTCATGAAGGCCTCAGATGATGCAGAAGCATACTGCCTCACGTTATCATGAAAGTACTACTGTAGCACATATAGATTTCAAGATTTACAGATAAAGCCATCAGTTAGAACGTGCGACTGCTAGGCTGCGTGTATGTGTTCTGTAGCACATATAGATTTCACCGCTTAAAGGACCTGCTTTGATCCCTCCCCACAACTTGTACAGCTGCCTTTCAAGGCAGATAATTTTGCCGTGTTTCGCCTCGTTTTGAGGTGCTTTTGCTACAACCTTACATTTGGCTGCCAAAGCAGCTGCAAGTTATTTCGAATTTTCATGTCTCGCCGTTTTTGAAGCTCATACACATCAGGTGATAAGCTACAGATTAAGCCATCAGTCAGAAAATGTGATTGCCAGGCTGCGTATGTGAGCACAAGCAGATGTAGGGAGTCGTGCAACAATGATACAACAAAGCATATACGCCCATCAGAAAAGACATAGATAGGATTGATGCCAACCTGGCTCTTACCTTCCAATCTTAACGCACAACCGTTTAATCTTAACTCACAAGCACAGCAGCGGAAGTTTAGCATGCCAGATGCAATCATTGTTACTCCGACCTAGCTACCAGCCCCAAACAAAATCCAACAAACTAGGTCTGCAAGAATGCAAGAAGAGGTGCATGTAATAAACAAGCAGATGGCACTGCCTGGCTATGAAACCAATCAAACAAATGCGATATGCAATATGCATCTAATTTTTTTTTTTTGGTGGGGGTTGTTACACGGTCCTCAGCAAGGGCCCTCCCTTACTACTTCATCCCTAGATATGCATATCATATGCATTTAATCGAAATTCAGTGCTGTGTAGACACTTCCCCGGGGGCCCTACCCAGCAACAAGCAGAACAGGTACGACAACATGTCAGTCTTAATGATAACTTGGGGTGCCTTTGGATCAAGAAAGGCCTCTAAGGTGGAAAAACCATCCTGTTACATGGATATATGTATCGCACGAAGCACATAAATGGCATCTATCGGATTACCCGGATCAAAAGGAATGACAATTTTCCGACCCGGTAATTTTCGACAAGTTGGGATGCAAAGTGTTAAGGCAATCGCTATGGCACCTCTGGCGAGTTGACCCTCCACCTGGAACTCTAGCAGGGAGCCTAGTCCACTCCGAGAACGGAGTTGCCAATGGGGGAGGAATGTTACGTGGATATATGTATCGCACGAAGCACAGAAATGGCATCTGTCGGATTACCCTTTTCAGCAACGTTTCACATCCAGCAGAAGAGTGAGTTCTTTGCATCGCAATGGGTCCCTAATGCTTCTACCAGTTCTGTACATCCACGCCTGTGCGCTCTCTGCTCATACTCGTGTGTCTATCTGCTAGTTCTACTATTCATTTTTGGTTGGCTGCCACACCACTGTCCCTTCCTGGAGCTGGGACCCATGACTCAGATACCATGACTCGGCCTCATTGCTGTTACACCTTGATTATATAAACGAACGAACAATCAGAATTGGAGACCTTACACGGTACAGGGTCTCTTGAGGATCCCCTCTAATGGTACCTTTTAGAATGCTCACGTTGTCAATTCATTACCAAAACTATGAAATCCAAAAGATAAAGGTCATCAATAAGACTGGCACATCCAGCTTATTGAACAAGACATACAGAAACTCTCTAATAATAACTAGGTATGCACTGCAATACAACAATATAACACAAGCAACAACAGTCAAGGATTAAGTCTGGGTGCTACGGCACACAACCCCCCTGACCCACACTAATTTCTTTTTAATATTTGCGCGGTGGGGGGTTGCCTGGTGCGGGCACCTAAGTAACCCCCTCCCTTAATCATGCTGGCTGTGTCACCACTACCAGCGGAGTCTTTTCTTACAGAAACTCTCATCTGTCAACCAACTAATTGCTCTGTCACACGACTCGTCGCTGCCACTAATTGAGCGTGACAAACAGCATAAGGTGAGGAGCGGAAGCTTGGAAAAAGCCTGTAACCAAACCAAGAGGGCGCTAGAAAAATCAAGGGAAAAGGGCTAGGCCTACAGCCACAAAAGAGGCCACACCATATATATCTGGCTGGTCCAAAAAATTCCTCAAACGAGTTGGGCTATCTTCTTACTGAGATGGGAAGACCAGCTGGCGGTGCTGTGTGCGAAGACTAACAAGATGTTCATGCGGACAGTCCAGCAAAATGTGTTTCTCATCCTGAACAGTGTGCCAGTCACATGTGCCACAGATCCTGAGCTCATAAGGCCTTCTATTCCTGTAATGACGCATTCTTTGGACCAGAAAGTTATGGCCAGAAAGGCAAAGGCAAGAAAGTGCACGGCTGAGATTGTTGGAAATATCCAAGCGAAGGTAGTGAGGCAACACAGGCTTGTGATTTCTTTTTTCTGCCATCCCACCAGCTAGGGGCAATCCCCAAAGGTACACCAAAATGGTGTGGGAAGTTCTCATAAGTCTGCTGGTATGGTGAGTCTCATGTGGTGTCAATTCGTCAAGCTCTCTCCAGCCCCCAATGATATGTCCGCGCAAAGTGAGTTCAAACTGTTGAACTGTTTCAGATTGATAGACTGGCTAGATTGAATGGCATTCAAAAATTGCTGAGACGCAAGGAATTCTTGGAGCGCGTGCAGAACCTGAAAAGTCCATGTATCACTTCTGTTCGCAAGAAGATGGTCAGCCCGCACAACTTTCTCGAGAAGAGGTTTGTTTGAAGAGAGTAAACTGTTCCAAAATTGTATGATGCATCTGAACCGACAGAATAAAATGGGCATCTGACCTGTTTCGCGGAGCACGCAGTATCAGTACCTTCTTGACACCCAGGAGTATTTTCAGAAAGCCAAGATGCAGGACGTGTGCAGGGGAGATTTTTGAGGAATTGTATGTCAGAGAAGATTGACAACCAGCTGAGAAAGCGAAGACCTGGAAAAGCCACAGCTTGGCATATGTTCTGTAGATGTTTAATACCCTTGCTGTCACCAATTCTGTAAACTCTGGCCATGGCAGACCTGAAGTTGTCTGCCATTTTCTCAGCAGCTGTGTGCATACTTCAATCCCGAGTAAGAGTGGCTCCAAGGTCCAAGGTATTCGAGTTGAGTTACAAGTTCCAGAGGTGTGCCGTCGTACGTGAAGGTGGGAATCGCAAAATATTCCTGCTGATGAAGAAGACCATGACTTTTGTTTTATCAGAGTTCAGCTTAAGCCCTTCGAAACGTGTATAATCATAGAATTTGCTCAGTTGGAGCTGCAGACCTTCAGCCGTGTTTGAAGTGAGAGCAACGTCATCGTCAGCATTGAAATCGCAGTGAGGAGGAAACTGAACTGATTCGAGGGCAGTGGCAGCATCTTTCTGCATAGTCAAGAATCTCTCCATGAAATTGTTATGAAGGGAGTGGAGTTACAAACAAGGGAATGGAAAGGGAGTGGAGTCGGATTAAACCGCTGTCATTCCGAGGAGCATTGTCAGGTCAAATTACGGTCACTGCAAAGTATAAGACTCAGCACATCTACTGATGGCATGTGCCAGAGAACTGGTAGAAGCATTAGGGACCAGCGATGCAAAGAACTCATCACTCCTCTGCTGGATGGTTATTCCACCTTGGAGGCTTTCTTGGTCCGAAGGCGTAACCATTATCAATAAGACTGGTCATCCAGCTTATTGAACAAGACATAAAGAAACTCTCAACTGCCAACCAACTTAACTGCTCTGTCACACGATTCCTCGCTGCCAACGATTGGGCGTGACAGCATAAATGAAAAATTAATACCCGCTTGTCACATGAGTCGGATGTTACAGGTCACAGAATTAGCCATCAGTCAATAAGTGCGACTGCTAGGCTGCGTACGTAATGCAATGTAAAAAAGTGTTTGTTGTCGCACCATAGACTTGTAGCACCTACAAAAAAACCCTTAGAAAGGGAAAACAAGGCACACGTTGTTAGTGACATTGCAGCACTAAATAAAACCAGTAAGATCAATCAAGCATCTGCCAGGGCCAACCGACTGCAAAAAATCAAAGAGGAGGCATCATCATCTGTGTGTTTTGGGCACATGAAAAAAGGAAGCACACCATGGAAGGTCTGTTACCCGTAGTAGCTGCAGGGCACTGTTTACTGCCGCAGTTTTGAGTGCGGCAGGTTATTGATTGAGGTTTTACAAAGTTAGGATGAAATCTGTTTTATAAAGCCCAGTGTTGAAAGACTCTGTGTATGAGTTTGAGTTCGTGTGAGATCATGACTGGATCAACAGTGTCCCAGCCTGTTTTTCCGGCCGGGAGCTTTTTTTTGTACATAATTCTGTCGCCCTTGTTCTATTTCAAAAATGTTGTGTGAGAAACTTTTCAGGGTGTTAGTTGAGTCTGCAACTGTCTGAATTTCGAGTGAATTTCCCTTCTGTAATTTTCGCCGAGATAAAGATCTCAGACGAAAGCTTTACCTCCAGACGTCCAGATGCTGTACTGGTTGCTCCCATCTCTGCAAAAAAAAAGCAGACTAGCAATGAAAGGAGGTGGGTTTTTAGTTTTTAGGGATGGCAGGGGGAAGTGAAGGAGACCAGGAGCACTTCTTCAGCACCGCCAGCCGCCACCAACAGATCCACTTTCCCCAGACAGCACCGACCCAAAGATCTCAGCATTCTCCCACGTGACATTCACCTCATCGAGGTCAAGTACTGTGAGGACACTAGACCGCAGAACCAGCTGAGCGCCGCGCAGGAACAGCATGAAGGCCTCTGCTTCTAGCTTCAATGATTCTTCATTACCCTCCACACAATCCTTTTGGGAGTGGGTGGCACTAATTACAAAGTTTACACGCTGGATCCTTTTAAGGAGCTGGGTCTTAAATCTCAAAGAGTAAGGTTGCTTCCGAGCTTCATGCTCATTTTGTCAATTGCGCTGCCAAACTTGTCCATACCAGATGTGCCCTTTTCAGCTCTATAATCAACTCTCATCTGGAGACGGTTTCAGGTCAAGCCTGCAACCTTCCTGATCCTCATTGATCTTTATCTTTAATCTTTTGGTGGAGGAGATTTACGGTACCCGGTACCAAAGTGACTCCTTTTCCTTTATTCATTAATGTGGGGAGTGGTTTTTCACTGCCTGCACATTTTTTTCTTCTATCAGAGCCCACCTGATCAGATTCCAGAAGGTCGGTGGCGGCAAGCAGGAGAGAAAGGGTAAGCAACTAGCAAAGCAAGAGAGAAGGTAAGAAGCAAGCAATCCACACCAGGCCATTAGCTCCTGCCAACCTCTAACACCAAGCACAAACGCAATCCCACTTGACAAGCTCCTCGGCAGCACAAGCATCAGAACATCAGGAGAGCAGCGTTGTAAGAGGCGCAAGCAAATCTCACTCCACATCCATTACATAAGCATGTCCTCCCTGCTTTTTGTGTGGTATACTCTGATTAGCGCTTGAGTTGAACGCAACATTAAGTCAAACTGGATGAGGGGGGAGGAACAAGTATGACCAAACATGGAACTCATGTGCGAGGAGCAGCACATGCACAACGAGAGGGTCTGAAACATCAAACATGGTCAGGTTCATCACTCCCTTGCTGCGGGCCCTGCTGCTAGATGAGCTCTGAACCAGTATTTCCCTGGCTAAGGCTGTAGAATCGTGTTTAAAGAGCAAAATTGAAATCAGATTTTAAGCAAACTAGCAGGCAATTCCTGTTGTTTGTCTTCAATACCTCACACAGATAAGCACAATTAGAACCAAGGACTTATTCAATTGAAACAGCGTGTTTTGGTTCTTTATATCTGCCTTGGGACCAATGCACTTTACAACCAAGATGTAATGATGTTAGTTCTTAATATTCTTCACGGGGAAAAGCACTGCTGTTTGCATATCTTTTGCGCTCAGGCAAGTGTCAACATGAATTAAACCTCTTATGTATACATACTCTCAAGCAACACAGTTGACTTAAACAGCGAGTTGTTACAAGAGGGCATGTTAGGTGTGAAGCGGTTTACCACTAACTGGGCTGTACTCCGAGAATGTGGACATGAACCGTTGCAATTCTACTAGTTCCGGTCAGCTGTCAAGCTTTTCAATAGTATGCTTAATACTAATAGCGACACTTTGCGGAGGGTAGTCCAGGATGATCTCAATTTACAGCCTCGTTCAAGTGCCTGCTGGACAGCTCAATTGCTGAGTGCTTTTCAAGGACTGCGTGGGTGTGAGTTGTATGTAAGAGAAAAGAAAAACTACGCAGGCTGTGAAAACCACTCCCCACATTGATTAAGGAGAAGTAAGCCAACTCGGTACCGAGTACCGTAAAGCTCCTTTACCGGCAAACAATAAAGGCCTAGTCAGAGAGGTCCAACAGAAGATCAGAAGGAGGAAAGAAGTCACAAAGAGACTAGAGTACCAGCCTCAAACAAGCAAGAGCACCAGGCACAGACATTGCAGAGCTAAGGGTCTACAGGGATGACCACCCATCTCGGCCACTGCCAATCCACAAAAAATACCGAGTCTCATACATAGCCAGCCCTACAGCACTACACCTGCCATGCTAATCTACCAACACAGTCACTCGGTGCAAGCCTATAGAAAGGTCTACTAAGCAAACTGCTTGCACTACCTCAGCATTACACCGCTCCCACTGTGCCTGCCTTAGTCTGAGGATCCCGACTACCAAACCCCAAGCATGAGGGTCTTCGAGCTGTTTAAACTGGGCGTGCTATTCCTATGCAAGAGTTTGCTGCAGATTCGAAGCATAGGATGAGAGGTGTTTGGAGAGACGCTGAGTGGGTGGACCCCATCACGCACAACAGCAAACTGGCCACTTATCATTCTTGGTTTGCCACCCCATTTTCTAGAAATGAGCGTATGCATGCCGACTAATGTACCACAACATCTCCATCTTGATCTGTCCAAACATGTTATGCGCAAAATAAGTAGATTCCGCTTCCGTGCGCATACTTTGAAAGTTGAGGCAGCAGCGTGGCTTAAGATGGTTCTCGCGTATGTGACCAATGTCCTGGTGAAGATGAACATGTTCAGAACAAGGTGCATGCTCTTTTATTATGCCAAGACCATCAGCTGAGGAAACATTTTCCTTTTTTTGAGGACTTTTCAGCAGCCCAACCCTTTTTGCTGCAACAGGTCAACAACCAACTTGTTCATGATTTCCTTTCTCAGCAGAACACTAGACTTTTTCTTTTTCTTTCTGAGCTTATTTGTGGCTGGCCGAGACCAGTCAGCAGCCGATCAGCCAACAACCTGGCTGAAGGTCACCCCCCATTGTAACCATTGTTACAAGAGGACCATCGAAACGGGCCAAATGATAAAACGAATTGTCGACTAAATCTACGACTTAGCTTACAATTTCAAATACCACCTAATGCTACAAAAATGTGGGACGCTTCACACAATCACGTCATGTCAACATGTCATTATTCCCATTCAAACTGTGCGTCAATGTGCTGATCTCACTGTGCTTTGCTACTTCAACACTCTTCCCACTTATCCTTTCCCCTCCCCCTCCTCTCCCCCTCTTCCTTCTGCCTCCTCTTTTCCTCACTCTATTACTGCCCTGTCCCTCTCCCTCCTGTTCCCCCTCGTTTCTCCCATCCTGACCTCCCTCCTTCCTCCCTCTCCTCTTCCCCGCTAAGGCCTCCCCACTCAACACACCAGTCATGGCCACAAACTGAGGAACAGCAGACAAAGAGGAAGCCCCAGGTGCGAGCTGTGGCTGCTGCTGTAGCTGCTGCTGTGTCAGCTTCAGATGGGTGGCATCCTTTCGCGCTGCACCTCTGGCCACTGCTTTCTGTGCATTGCGCAGCAGGTCGGTGTGCAGCGACGTCATGGCTGTCGGGCTGCTGCTGAGCCTGCACACAGGGGCGTTGCGCGGCTTGCAAATGATAAGGTGTAACTTACAGGTGTTTATTGCGCGTTGCAAGAAGCTGGCGTGCACGACCGCCATGGCTGATGTGCTGTCGCTGACCCTGCCAATCATGCCACTGTGTGGCTTGGGAGCAATACACTACCAGGGTTTACTACTGTGCGTTGCACGAACAGTTGCACGAACAGTTGGCTGCTGTTGCACAAACAGTTGGCTGCTGTTGCACAAACAGTTGGCTGCTGTTGCACGAACAGTTGGCTGCTGTTGCACGAACAGTTGGCTGCTGTTGCACGAACAGTTGGCTGCTGTTGAACCTGTGATCAGTAGACTTGCGAGGACCGGGAATGTTGAAAGAACTCATGGGCGTAGTTTGTTTGCTGTAGGCTTCACATGACGGCCATCAGGTGTGTGTGTCACATTGGCGGCCTGATATTTGTTATAGTTTAGTTGATCTGATGTAGACTCCACAAGGTGACCATCAGGTGTGTGTGTGTCACTGTGGCGGCCCCTTAACCTTGATTTAATAACTAATCATTAATAGATTTGTGTTAGTCGATCTGTGTAGGCTCCACAAGGTGACCATCAGGTGTGTGTGTCACTGTGGCGGCCCCTTAACCTTGATTTATAAATATAAATTAATAGATTTGTTATAGTTGATCTGTGTAGGCTCCACAAGGTGACCATCAGGTGTGTGTCTCACTGTGGCGGCCCCTTAACCTTGATTTAAAGATTAATAGATTTGTTATAGTTGATCTGATGTAGGCTCCACAAGGTGACCATCAGGTGTGGCACATTAGCGGCCCCTTATTTTCATTTAAAAAGCAATAGGTTGAGCAGCAATGCCAGACTGGAGGCTTTTGTGGTCCAAACTGACCTTGATTGATGTGGGGGGTGATGGTGTCCACTGCCTTCTTCTTATTCTTATTTGCTGGTGCAACACGCAGGAAGAGGGTGAAGCTTGTGCAAAAAAAGCATGGTCTACGTTGATGGCATTCAGCGTGCGTCAGAAAAGCTACTCGACTAGTGCACCCACTGGTGAGGAGGGTAAACCATGCTTGCGCAAAAAAGGGTAGTCACGTTGATGGCAGTCAGCGTGCATCAGAAAAGCTACTCAACAAGCGCACCCACTGGTGAGGGCCCCACCAAAGACTGTCGATTTGGGGCGGTGGCTTTGTTTTCGTGGGGTGTGCTTACAATATAATAAGAATACAATGAGAACATAATATATGATCAGAATGCAGTTAGGACAGACTCTGGCTGATGCTCACACGAGTGAGGGCCCCACCAGATTACCGTGTACCTACATTGCATATGTAGGCCAGATTACCGTGTACCTACATTGTATATGTAGACCAGTACTCATGATCCACTCTCATCAGGAGCCGGTTTCAGGTCAAGCATGCAACCCTCCTGATCCCCACTGACAACTTCTCAGGTCAAGCATGCAACCCTCCTGATCCCCACTGACAACTTCTCTTTCTTTGTGAAAGAAATTTGCTTTACCCGGTACCAAAGTGGCTCCTTTTCCTTCATTTCCGTGGGGTGTGGTTTCCACTGCCTGCGTACTTTATTTTCTTCCTTACGCACGCAGGCACGCACGCACGCACGCATGCACGCACGCACGCATGCATGTATGCACGCACAATTATTTAGCAAGCTGAGCTACGAGTTAAAAGGAACGGGGTGAGAAGAGGAAGGGGTGAGATCAGACTTACTCGTCAGAATAACAGAGGGTTGCCTCATAACCAGGGTTGGCCAGAACCATATATATACGGTGCATATACGGTATTTTTTGCAGGGAATTAACCAAATATACGGTCATATACGGTGTATATATACGGTTCTGGCCAACCCTACTCGTAACCGTTGGGGGCCAGGGATGCCATTGAGCCACAGCTCTGGTTGAGTGATCTGTTACCAACAGATTGTGAGCCATAGTGCACAGGGCATGGCTTCTGCCTTTATGCCAGGGCGCCAACAGTTGAGAGGTGTTGTGCACAGGAGATGGCTTATGCCTTTAAGCCAGGGCGCCAACAGTCGAGGGTCGTTGTGCACAGGAGATGGCTTATGCCTTTAAGCCAGGGCGCAAACAGGTGTGAGCTGTAGTGCACAGGGCATGGCTTCTGCCTTTATGCCAGGGCGGGAACAGTTGAAGGTCATGTGCACAGGAGATGGCTTCTGCCATTAAGCCAGGGCGCCAACAGTTGAGGGTCGTAGTGCACAGGAGATGGCTTATGCCTTTAAGCCAGGGCGCCAACAGGTGTGAACCGTAGTGCACAGGACATGGCTTCTGCCTTTATGCCAGGGCGCAAACAGTCGAGGGTCGTTGTGCACAGGGCATGGCTTCTGCCTTTATACCAGGGCGCAAACAGGTGTGAGCCGTGCACAGGACATGGCTTCTGCCTTTAAGCCAGGGCGCAAACAGGTGTTAAGCCGTGCACAGGAGATGGCTTATGCCTTTATACCAGGGCGCAAACAGTTGTGAGCTGTGCACAGGAGATGGCTTCTGCCTTTACACCAGGGCGCAAACAGTTGAGAGGTGTTATGCACAGGCATGGCTTCTGCCTTTATGCCAGGGCGCAAACAGTCGAGAGTCATTGTGCACAGGAGATGGCTTCTGCCTTTATGCCAGGACGCAAACAGTCGAGGGTCATTGTGCACAGGGCATGGCTTCTTCCTTTATACCAGGGCGCAAACAGGTGTGAGCCGTGCACAGGAGATGGCTTCTGCCTTTATGCCAGGGCGCAAACAGTTGAGGGTCGTTGTGCACAGGACATGGCTTATGCCTTTATGCCAGGGCGCTTGAAGACGGCAGACCTTGTTCATATCTTCTCATTTCTTGCTCAACGGCTGCTCAATTATAATAACTGCACTTTATGCAAGAGTGACTGCCTAACAATCAACTTGTTCAACAACACCTGTCTGCGCCTTTGATCGCTATATTCCGTACTGCCGCGTAATGAAAGCATAATGGCTGCCGGACCTTACTGCTGCGTGATGAATGCGTAATGGCTGTGTACCATACTGCCGCGTAATGAATGCATAATGAATGCCGGACCTTACTACCGCGTAATGTGTACCATACTGCCGCGTAATGAATGCATAATGGCTGCCGGACCCTACTGCCGCATAATGTGTACCGTACTGCCGCGTAATGAATGCATATTGGCTGCCGGACCTTACTGCTGCGTGATGAATGCGTAATGGCTGTGTACCTTACTGCCGCGTAATGAATGCATAATGAATGCCGAACCTTACTGCCGCGTAATGTGTACCGTACTGCCGCGTAATGTGTACCGTACTGCCGCGTAATGTGTACCGTACTGCCGCATAATGTGTACCGTACTGCCGCATAATGTGTACCGTACTGCCGCATAATGTGTACCGTACTGCCGCGTAATGAATGCATATTGACTGCCGGACCTTACTGCTGCGTGATGAATGCGTAATGGCTGTGTACCTTACTGCCGCGTAATGAATGCATAATGAATGCCGAACCTTACTGCCGCGTAATGTGTACCGTACTGCCGCGTAATGAATATGTCCAATGAATGTTGTACCGTATTACCGCGTGGTGAATGCAAATTTAGAGAAACAATTTAAATTGAAATTAATTGGATTGGGATAAAAAACAATGCGAGGGGGGAGGGGGGCAACACTTGATTGATTGACACTCTGCGAGCCTATATGGGGAACTTTTGCCCCTTTTCTGATTGATCAGGGAAGGTCTATACACGTACTTAGGGGAGAGCAACGGCAAAAACAAGCATGCCATAAACAGCAAAACGTGCTAGCTTTTGAGTAAGAAGCAAACGCCGCCAACGCACACAACAATAACACACAACCGTACGCACAACCGCCGCAAAAACCGCCAACACACGCACCGCCAAATGCGCAACTAACCGCACATAAATGTCCGATTGTAGACACGAGCACAGTCACTGACTCAGCCAACCACGCATCTTATAAGCTTGCGTGACCAGCTAATTCAGCCGCAAACACCGCCACCACGCATCTTATAAGCTTGCGTGACCAACCATTATAAGCTTGCGTGACCACCCACGCATCTTATGAGCTTGCGTGACCAACCATTATAAGCTTGCGTGACCAACCCACGCATTTTATAAGCTTGCGTGACCAGCTAATTCAGCCGCAAACACCGCCACCACCAATGCTCACAGACGTACAAAAACACACTATCACAGACAGGCCAACCGCACAACTCAAGCTCGCATGTCCAGACACAAACACCACCAATGCTCACAATTGTAAATTACTACACTATCACAGACAAGGCCAATTACACACCTTGAGCTTGCGTGGCCAGCCAGTACGGCCAGCAGAGCAGTGGCTGCGGCGGGAGAGCGTACCTCAAGCGCACTGCATGCACCGCTGGACAGGATGATGGCCTGCATGTGCGTATGTGTGTGTGCACATGTGCGTATGTGTGTGCATGCACCGTCAGACAGGA
>Ga0307968_1000687_pt1:0-7500 | contig 25420 bp, 31 predicted proteins | sample OrgLakmetagen650_FD_201834 | JGI IMG/M metagenome (GOLD analysis project Ga0307968, IMG submission 201834) | Saline water microbial communities from Organic Lake, Antarctica - #650 | ecosystem: Environmental > Aquatic > Non-marine Saline and Alkaline > Saline | place: Antarctica: Organic...
GGCATATGCTCATGCGCACAAGGGCTCTGCATTAGTGAATGGGTGTGTAGTGTGCACTTTGTCACTGGATGCCCTGTGTGGCATATGCTCATGCGCACAAGGGCTCTGCATTTGTGAATGGGTGTGTAGTGTGCACTTTGTCACTGGATGCCCTGTGTGGCATATGCTCAGGCACACAAGGGCTTGCAATCCGCAGAAGAAAGCGCAAGGCAAGTGAACATGTAAATTCAGAAGAGCTGAATTAAATTGCCTTTGATTGTGAGCATTGCTTTGGAGCAGTGTGCGAATGGCAGTGTGCGAATGGCAAGGGCAGAGTATGCAAGTTTGCACCAGCAATAAAATGTTAGAGCCCCAGGCCTTTAAAAAAGGATTATAGCCCAGTTCTTCGTGCCTGGTAAGTAGCTGATAGGCAACAACACGCATGAATAGGAACAGACATTAAGTATTTGTGCCTGGAATAGGCTGCGTGCTTACTTGTTCATGTCGGTGTCGATTGACTTCAGCACTTTGATGAGCTCCTCCTCAATGTCCTCCAAGCGCTTGCGGATTTTGTCTACATGTGAAAGAGGGCAATCAGGGCAGGCAGAAGCCTAGGTGTGTCGCTTGCAACTTGTTTGCTAAAGTGTGCAAGCATTTGAGGCGAGCAGTGCATTTAGTCCAGCTTTCTTCTCCCACTGCTCAAGCGTTGGGGCGATAACGGTTAGCAGAAGTTTGGGCGGTGCTTAACATTCTAGTGCATCCAATCAAGCTTTTCTACTCCCACTTTCGCTTGCGGAGGTTGCAGGGGTAGGGCATTGAAGGCAAGCACAGCAGTTTCACGTGCACGCTGTGCCTGAAGCAAAGGGGGCGGTGTTTAAAACAGATCAGGCGTTCGCTGATGGTCTAGTACTGGCAAGTTATGTGACAACCTTTTCTGGAGAAGCATGCGATCACCTTCAACCCACTGAGGCCACCAGGTTTAACCCACCATGGCAATCAGGTCGGACTCACTGTGGCAATCAGGTTAAGCCCACCGTGGTCATCAGGTTCAACCTACCGTGGCAATCAGGAGGCAAAAGCTCCAGCTGATGGGCCAGATTGATGCGCTTGTGATCCAGCTTTGAAGCCTCTGCACATGCTTTCAAGGCTTTCTCCATGTTCAGCACCATGGTGATATCCATGATCTCGCCAAAGCGGGAGAAGAATTGGCCCACCTGGAGTTGAATGAGGGAGGGTAGGTGATTGCCTTTCATCACAGTGTGTGCACTATTGTGAGCTAGAGGGGGGAGAGGTACGATTCTCAAGCATTCAAAGGCATTGACGCATGGATACCTGCACAAAGAGCACACACACACGCACGCACACACACACACACACACACACACACAGCAACTAATATGGATGTCTGCAAGCGGCACATCCAAACACATTCACAAAACACACACAAAGTAACTAACATGGATGCCTGCAAACAGCACACCCAAACACCTACATACACGCATACGTCACACACAGCAACAATGAGACACAGCCAAATGACTCAACCCTACATGTCCCAGCACCATAAAGAAGGCTCGTAGCGACGCTGATTTTCTCGTGCACTCCAGCATTGCAAGGCCAGTTGTTACAACAACATATTGAGGGTAAGCTGACTCACCTCGTGCACTCCAGCATCGTAGGGGAGACCTGTCACGATGACAGCATAGTCAGTAGCGTCATTGGAGTCCTCGTCCACCTCGGCCTCAAACAAATCGGCCTGCCATGTAGTGCGTGTGCGTGGGATCTTTTTCATAACAAAGGGGGGCCAGTATGAACAGGGACAAGATGGCCAGAATCGCTTGTTCGAGAGAGCAAGAGTTGGGAGAACGCTAATAGCAGTGACACAGCGTAAATGGGAGTGACACAGCGTAAATGGGAGTGACACAGCGTAAATGGGAGAACGCTAACAGCAGTGACACAGCATATATGGGAGTGACACAGCATAAATGGGAGTGACACAGCGTAAATGGGAGAACGTAAACAGCAGTGACACAGCGTATATGGGAGCTTGCTCCGACACCGACACCAACAGCATACAACAGCACACATAGGAGCTCCTGCTGCAACACCAACAGCAGTGACACAGCATAAATGGTTAGGGTTGGCAAGACCCGTGTATATGTACCGTTTATGACCGTATATTTGGTGATTTCCCTGCCAAAATTACCGTACATACACCGTGCATATATGGTTATGGCCAGCCCTATAAATGGTACAACGCACTCACAAAGTTGCTGTAGCACTTGAACGGTGCACAAACGGTGACACAGCACACGGAAGGCACAACATGTACAGGGCACAAGGTGTATACGCACCTTCCACGTGAAGTAGGTGACCAGGATGATCATGAGCACCACGCCTACGACGTCAAGCAGCGAGATCCCTGCACAAAGTTTGTATCCCGTGTGTGTGTGTGTGTGTATGTGTGTGTGTGTGTGTGTGTGCATGTGTGTGTGCATGTGTGTGTGTGTGAAGGGTGGGGCGAAAAAGGACGGTTGTTCATGCTAAAATAACTGCATTTGCCTGCCCATTCGCTTGCGCTGCAATCTTTTTGTAGCAAAATGCCACAACAAACCACACATGCATACACTCATACTGGCCTACACATACATACGCGTGCACACAGCAGTTGCTATGGTCAGTGTGCATTGCAAGCCTGTACTTATCACGCAGAAATCGTTTATGAGAAGGGTTGGCCAGAACCATCTACATACAGTGAATAAACGGTCTTTCTGGCAGGGAAATAACCAAATATATGGTCATATACGGTGTATACATATATACGGTTCTGGCTCATCCTATTTATGAGACTTTTGCAACAAGCAAACTGCAAGCATCCATTCTTTGTATCTCCTCAGGCATGGGCAGTACGGGCAGCCAGAAGCGTCCAGTGTTTGTGCGAGCACACTCACAAGCTCACACACAACGCAAGCTGCATTACATGCACACACGCACGTCTCTAAGAACACAAATACACACGCATGCACGCACGAGTGAGCGTGCACACGCACACACACACATACACACTAATGCACATACTCACACAGAAGGAAGTCATTCTTTGTTTGTGGTCCGTGCCACGTGGAGCCCAGCTTGGTGAGCATGTGTGTCAGGGTGCCGTTTGGGTCGAGCTTGTTATCTATGATGGCAGCAAACGTGGTGCCCATGAGACTTGGGCCCTCATCAAACACCTGTGTGGACACATCGTGTGTGCTTGCACATGTATGAGTGTCCTCTATACACACTTGGACGGCATACAACTATATAACACAACAATATCCACACGAAGTACACGTGGACAAGTTTGTGCTTGGGTGTTGAGGCTACACCTTAGATACAGATAGAAATAGGCTTCGATCATCATCACCAGAAACCTGGACGTCCTTTGAAAGGACCTTCGTACCAAGAGATTCGTGAACACCTTATATTTGGGTATGATGGACACGCTAGCTCTGAAAGACTTGTGTCCTTTGTACCACACACCTCTCTAAGTGTTTTCAGACAATGCAATAACCTTGAAATCGATGGCGTTAAACGTCGGCCGAGATATGCGTGCGTGTAAGACGGAAGGTGCGCCCACATTTTTTTTATGGTCATTTTTTCCCAAAAAGCAGTGCTAACAGGCTTGATTGAGCCAACCTTCTCAACCATTCAACCACCATTGTGGCCTGATCATGAGGTTTGAGATCTGAAACCGTCTTCTTATCGCTATTTTGCTATTACCCCACATTGACTGCAAGCCAAAGTTACATACACAAGCACCATGCCATGCAGCTTCATTTACAAAAACCTAATTTCACCTGGAAGCCAAATTCAGGCCTGTCCTTGTTTGCCTCATCCGTGAAGACTGTGTGAGGCAGCGCATTTGTGAGCAATTTAGAATGTGTGACGCAAAATTGTGAGACGTAAAATTGTGTACAACTGAGCGCATAAGACTGTATGACGTGAAGGGCGCCTGCCAGTGCAGACTGTATGACAAGATGAGATCATGTACAGTTATATGCCACAGAACTTAAGTTGTCTGAGCACAGCATGAGCATGCATCACGCTGAGTTTGATTATCAATTGCACACATTGCCTATGCCAAAATTGACGCAGGACATTTGTATAACACTGATAAAACGTCAGCGCCTATGTTAGAAAGTGAACATTAGAGCCCATGCCGGCAATGATCAGGTGTCAGGGATTGCAATGAAATGTAGCAGTGTTGTCATACATGTGTTTTCCTGGACTAACACTACAAGGAACACCACGATATCGCTTTGCATTCACTGCATTACTGTCAGCATCAGGGGTGCTTGGCAGATGGCGTACACTCCAAAAGACCCCTCCCCCGTACCTGACTGGTTGATGACTATCCAAAAGGGCAGCTGCGTTGAGAGAGCAAGCAAGCATGAGTCAAGGAGTGTGGAATTTGTGAGCACTACCCTACTTGAGAATTGGGAAGTGAGAGGGTGACCAGCGTGTGTACAAAGCCAACGTGCAATAGAATATTACGGTAAAGGTGTCGATAACAAGGCATCATCCCAAAAAGGGTACCCTTCGGTGAAAATTCCCTTTCTTTCTTATCAAATCTATAACATTGTTTTCGAGGTGTGACGAATAAAAAAAGAGAAGTGCGGAAAGGACGTTGCGGCAAAAGGAGCTCGTGCCATTCAGTCTTCCAGTGCTGTTTTCCAACCTCATTGCCATTTTGCTACGTACACATGTTCACGTCGCTACCAGTGTCACGTCACAAAGTGATGGTTGATCAGAGCTTTCGTCACAGCAGACTCAGGTCCATCTCTTACCGCAAGGACGGTGATGCAGCTGAACAAAAGGATCAGCCACTCAAGGACCTGGAAGTAAAGCCCTATGCCCTCCCTGTGGATTAAAAAGAGGAAACACACAGTTCAAGAGATTGCGATTGCCAGCCGCTTCAGCATTATAAGTTAAAATGTACAGTCCTATGCCAGCCCTGCGCAAGCGAACGAACAGGAGGCACAAGCACATGGAAAGGAGTAGAGCAGTTTGTAAAGGGGCGTGCGTAATAAGTAATAAGGTCTGTGGCTAAAGGGGAGAAGTGCATTTCTGTAGGAATCAAGATGGGGAAGTCTTACTGCAGTCCATCTCCTTTGCCAAACGGAATTTCCAGCCCTTGCAGAACTGGCCTTTTTACCAAAAAGTCTGCTTGTGGATACGTTGTTGCGTGAAGTCACAGCACCAGCGCCATCTACTTTATTTTGAGGCCTATAATTGAGGCCTACTATTACAAGTGACATCACGCCTCACCCAAAAGTGTGGCCCATGTGACTGGGACGGGCAAGGAGGGACACCCCAGAGAGAGGCCTGTTGTTGTCAGCATGCTTAATAGCCTGCAACAGACCATTATTGCGTAACTTGATTCAGTAGAGTCAGCCAGGTGGATATGTAGTCCACTACTACAAGCTTGCTTGTAGCAAAAGCACCACAAAACAAGCAGCAACACAGCAGCATTCGGGTCTGAGCCCTTGCCTCCTATTGCATGCTTACTGATTTTATGAGGTCCTTCTTGTGCTGCTTGATGCGCTCTTTGTAGCACAGTCGTGGCTCAACATCCTGCAAAGCACACATGCATGAATCCCATGACAGAAGCGGCAATGACCTTCAAAGGCAAATCCAGGGAACGACAATGTGCAGTGCACCCTCCCCAACAATTTAGTCTGACTTTCGGAGCTTCTTGGCCAGTGCAAAGGGCTGAATAACACCACACATGCAAGCATAACCAGTCTATGCAAGCTGGCAGTGGGTGTAGCTAGCTCAGCACCCACGTTTTCGTCGGCTTCTTCGGCTTCAATAGATACATGAGAAGAAGGAGGTCTCCCCCCTGTGTGGGGGAAATAACGTCGTCAGCAGGGTGCGCGGTCGCACACGCACAACTTTGTGCGTGTGTATACATCGACCAGAACATTTGCAGCTACACACTCGCAGAGCGAGAGGTTCTAAGGTCTGCTCACCGCTCTCCGGGTCCTCCATTTCGTGCAAGCAGGGCCGGTGGCGCCGTTATTTTTGGGGGGCCGACACTTCCTGTAAAACGGTTAAATAATTGATACAAAACAAAAGCCAGAAGCACACCGATGATGAAAAAATATTTACGTTGCTGTAGTCATACAGATGACAATACAAAGCGGTAATCCATTGTTTGAAACGAAAATGAAGCGGAACCCCCCTCTCATCAATAAATCACCAAAGCTTGCACATAATTGAAATAAAATTGAATACGACTTGAGAAGAGCATACATGTGGGCAAGAGACCAAGGGAAGAAAGGGCACGCCGAGCCCACAATTGAGAACGTGTAATCACTGTAAACTGTAAACCTTGTAAACTTTGTGAACCTTGCTGCATCCCATCTCAAGGCATTAATTGTTGAAGCCTCGACTAATTTGCTGAACCTCTTGACACAGCCAGGATGCCATGAAACATGACAGCTATGAAGAAGCCAAGGAAGGAGCCTGCGATGACCTGCAACAGTGCATGCAGGATTGCGGCATTTGATGTAATCATTAAAGCACAAAATTGCAACAACTCAAATTCTTGATCTTAACCAGAGTTCTGGGCCTCCCAACCCCCTGCCCATCAGCCTGCACAGCAGCAGCAGCAGCAGCAGCAGCAGCAGCAGCAGCAGCAGCAGCCAACAGTGGGGGGCTCTGAACTTCACAAACTAATTCCCGACAGGGCCTGCCCGAACTGGATTCAAACTCAAAAGTAATCCCCAGACCCCCTCACGAACTAAAATCGAGAATACAAAAGTGTGGTCAAGTGATCGTGAATCTATGGTATTTCGAACTACCAATCCAGAATGGCTTCAAATCAAAACCACAACATCTCCACATGAGTTCAATTTCCTACAATCAAGGGGGTTACTCAAGCAAAAGTCAATAACTGTTCCTACCATATTATGGTATATTGCATTCAATGGGCAGCTACTCACACGCCACTTCATCAAGCTGGAAGCAACACAGCTTTAAACTGCAATTGACATTGTAAGCTACCAGAGGGTGTGCTCAAATTTAGATAACTCGCTCTGCGTATAGATTGACAGGACTGGATGCAGCACTTGCATTTCTCAACCCTAGATGGGTGCTCCCCATGGGAATTGACATGTTCATTTGTTTAGCTCAACAACCACATGTCCTATTAACTCTGTTTCTCTTGCAACAATCTATATTGCAAGGTATTTAAAACAACAGTAACCTTAAATTTGGTGCAGCAAATGATCTGTCATGAGATTTAACAGCAAAGAGTGGGGTTCACGCTGCGGCCGGTTGGACACGTGGCCCCATGAATTGCACCCAATCTCAACTGCTAAACCAAGCCTTAAGTCAGTGTTGAGCCTAAAAAGTGCACTTCATGAGGCCCATGCACTGGGAACATTTAAAAAGCATGCTCTCAAAAAGCATGCTCATTTTTGGATTTCAAATGACCGCCTCTGAATTTCTTCCCTGACAAGTATACTGCATATT
>Ga0307968_1000687_pt1:12500-25420 | contig 25420 bp, 31 predicted proteins | sample OrgLakmetagen650_FD_201834 | JGI IMG/M metagenome (GOLD analysis project Ga0307968, IMG submission 201834) | Saline water microbial communities from Organic Lake, Antarctica - #650 | ecosystem: Environmental > Aquatic > Non-marine Saline and Alkaline > Saline | place: Antarctica...
CACACACTACACGAGCACACACACACACACACACATATTCACATGCAAACATATACACACACATACACGCAGAAGACGAAGCAGGAGAAGCAGAAGCAACAGAGGTGGGTATTGTTCTTCCTGCACTTATACCAAAACTGGTTCACCATGCATGTAAGTTGCCTGTGCCTGTCTCCCTACTTAGGGTAGAAAGATCTAGCAACCAGGCCCCTCTATCCTTTGCTTTGGACGACATGCTTGACGCACTCAAACGTGCGGACAGTATGAAGCATCACATTCACATCAGACGTTCAACATTGCTCAATCTCCAAATTGTTTCCATCATGCCCATTGGATGCGCATTAATCGTACACAACTTATCCACGTTCATCATCTTACACGTGCATGCACTTCCAAACGCACACCTGGTGTTTGAAGGACAGTACCTGGATTTTCAGATGCTTAAACGCTTTTACACAATCACTCACATACGTACTCTCTCACACATACGTACACACATACATACACACATATACACGCACAAACACAGAAACACACACAAGCACACACACATGCAAACACACAAGCGCGCGCGCTGTGCACTTGCTTTATGCGCAGGAGGAGGAGGAGGACGACCCCTACCAGCTGCCCATCTCGCACGAGGTCACCCTGGGCAGTGGCCACAACAAAGCCGTGACTTGCCTGGACATAGACCATAGTGGCAGCAGGCTTCTTACAGGTAAGGTAATGTACAGGGTTAGCATGTGCACGCGTGCGTGCGTGTGAGTGTCGTTGTGAGTGTGAATTGAGAGGGATCGACAGGGAGTGTGTATGTTTGTCTGCCTTGGTAAGCACATGCGCCTGGTTATGTGTCTTCATGTGAGTTCACGTGTGTCATTATGTGTGTGGGGGGAGAGGGGGGGGTGCGTTAGAGTGTGTTGTTTCCTTAACCTCTACATAGGTGTTTAGATCAGCTCTGGGCATGTATACGAGGCTTGTAAGGGTGGGTTCCCTTGCCAAAGGCTTGTCCATTGTTCCAATCACACAAGGACATGCCTGTGGGTCCACACTCAAGAGCATTGCTGACAAATGTGCAGAAGCTCATGCCTCTGCCTTGATACTGCATTTGGCAGCGTGCTCAACCTGTCCACAATGTGTGTGTGTTCGTGTGTGTGTGTGTGTGTGCGTGTGTGTGTGTGTGTGTGTGTGCGTGCGTGCGTGCGTGCGTGCGTGCGTGCGTGCGTGCGTGCGTGCGTGCGTGTGTGTGTATGTGTTAGTATGGGTGTGGGTGTGAATATGAATGTGGGTATGGGTGTGTGAGTGTGTGAGTACCAAGCTGACCCCACAAATATGTTGCTTGCTTGCAGGCTCTTTAGATTACACCATCCGTATATATGACTTCAACGGTATGAAGAGTGACATGAAGGCCTTTAGGTGGGTGGCAGCGGTCATAAAGGGCTGGAAGTGATATAGGCGGATTGCTATGTTGGTCGCATGCTACTAGGCAGGTTGAACTCTGTGCTACGCTCTGCTTGGTTGCCGCAATATGTTCTTAGGCGACCTTGTATCCAATTTATGACTTTATGACCTCAGAGGGCCACCAGGCTTTGTTGCCTGAGCCCAGTAAAACAGAAGAAAAAACTATGCAGACAGTGAAAACCATCCCCACATCAATCAAGAGAAAGGAGCCATTTCCGTACCTTGTACTGTAAAACTCCCCCACCACAGTAGTGTGAAATAGCACACACACAAACACACACACACATACACACACACGTTACCGCTTACCGTGCTGCAGCCTACACTCAGAGGGGACAAGCCCACGGAGATCATGTGTGTGCCACACTGGCGTTGCTGCCTAAGTCCAGCAAACTAGCACATGACAAACACACACACACACACACAAACACACACACTCTCACGTTACTGCTTACCGTGCTGCAGCTACACTCAGAGGGGACAAGCCTACAGAGGTCACGTGTGTGTCACTCAGATTCATTTCTGTGCTCCAACTTTCTAGCAATATTCACACATGACCAGTCTCAACTGTTCCACGCTTTGCACTGACATGGAGAGCCGTGTGGCGGCCATTGCTGCCTGTCGCGCATCATCGCTGCCTGTCGCTGCCTGTCGCTGCCTGTCGCGCATTATCGCTGCCTGTCGCGCATTATCGCTGTTCTGAATACCCCCTCCTCCTACAGTACAAGATCGCATTTGCGTTTTGATGACAACTCACGAGCTGTGTTGGACGCCCTGTGCAGAGAAATCGAGCCCCAAGAAGGCCATCCAGTGTTGTCGGTCAGCTGGAGCCCCAGCGGAGATGCGTTCTTGGTGGTCACGGGCTCTTCAAAGGTGTGTTTGCATTCCATTAGCATCAGTGTTGTGCACATACGGCGTCATTCAAAAATGGCAAGGTAAATAACGATCGTAAATAACGGCGTTCACTAAACTCTGACGATTGACGGCGTAATTTACTATTTTCACTGTCAATTTGACATAAATTACACCGTCAGCGTCATTTACCATTGACGCCGTCAAGCGTCAGGTGCACAACACTGATTTCATGCATGAGCAAGCAAGGAGCGCGCTGTTCTGTATTGGGGGGAAAGGACGCAACGGAAGAAGCAACTCCTTCTGTAGTTTCCAGTTACATGACATACCGTAGGTTCACGATCACTTCGGAAATTAAATAATTATTTGGCAAAAAACCGAAATTTTTAATAATTCTCAAGGCCCTCTCCGAACTGAATTCGAAGTGATAAATTAATTATTTTAAGTGTTTTCAGGGAGGTTTTAAGGATTAGCTCCCAGCGTGCCCTGTTTGTGAACCCCTGACCCGTTTTTGGAGCCCCTGTCCCCAGCTGAGTGGCTGGCCGCTCAGCAGAGGGACATGAGAAGCTACAGAGGGAGAGGCAGCTCAGGGAGCTGGCAGAGGCATAGGCAAAGGCAAGGGGCGCGGCCGAAGAGGCCCGTGGGGCGTCCATGCATGCTGCTCCAAGAACAAGCCTCCTCCTCTCACAGGCCCTCCAGGCCCTTCCCTTGGGGCATACACACACAGTTAGTGAAGATGACAAGTGGGTAAGAGGGTTGCTTCTTTGATTGAGGGATTCCCTCACACATGCAAGCACTCAGCAGTGGTTCTCCCCATGCAGCCAATGGGCAGTCTGCCCATCAGCCTGCACAGCAGCAGCAGCAGCAGCAGCAGCAGCCAACAGTGGGGGTCTCTCGAATTCACAATTTAATTATTGACAGGGCCTGCTTGAACTGGATTCGAACTCGAAAAATAATCCCCAGACCACCTCACGAACTAAAATCGAAAATTTAATTAATTTTTGAAGTGATCGTGAACCTACGGTAGTGTCTAAGGTTGGCCAGAAACATAAGTATACGGTGCACACCTAAACGGTGTCTGTGGCAGGGAAATCACCAAATATACGGTCATATACGGTGCATATATACGGTTCTGGACGACCCTACATGTGTGCGCAACGTCTCTCCCAGAGCCAAGCTTTTTTAAGTCAAACAGTCAGTCCTCGGGGTCATACAGCCCAGCCTCAACAGTGCACCAGTTCTGTGTGCATTTCCCTTTTGGGTGGACCTTTTCATTGCCAGCTCAGAATTTGGGCAACAGTTTGTATTTGCCGGTGGTCACAGGCTCGTCAAAAAAGTGTGCTTCCCCTTCTATAAGATATGTGCTTGATCGTGCCTGCAATTCGTTGTATCCCTGAGTGCACCTTTGCTCATCTGTCAGCTAAGAATCTGAACAACAGTTTGTGTTTGCCGGTGATTACAGGCTTGTTAAAAGTGTGCCTTCCCTTCCATAACGCACGTGCTAGATCATGCCTGCATGTGTGCGTAATGCTGAGCAGGGAGTGAGATCGTATTTCTGCGGGGATTCCAGCATAGGTAGACGCGTGTTGCCTTGACAGGGTATCCAGCTGTGTGCCTGGCCATGGGAAGGACTGTGCGGAAACATGCATAGTTGAGACCAAGGAATACAGCACATGCATCCTTGGAACAACACGTGTGCAGGCTGAGCATTACGATTGCAATAGGCTGGCCTTGCTTGGGAGGAACGATATATGTGTGAGACCAAACATATGAGATCAGAAGTCAACAGAGGGCTTTGGTCCGTCAAACTACACGTGTGCAGGCTAAGCTGTACGACCGCAATGGGCTGGCCCTGGGAGAGACGATGCGTGGGGACGTGTACATTCGAGATCAGAAGAACACAAAAGGCCATGTATCCATCAAACTACACGTGTGCAGGCTAAGCTGTACGACCGCAATGGGCTGGCCCTGGGAGAGACGATGCGTGGGGACATGCACATTCGAGATCAGAAGAACACAAAAGGCCATGTATCCATCAAACAAATGTGTGCAGGCTAAGCTGTATGACCGCAATGGGCTGGCCCTGGGAGAGACGATGCGTGGGGACGTGTACATTCGAGATCAGAAGAACACAAAAGGCCATGTATCCATCAAACAAACGTGTGCAGGCTAAGCTGTACGACCGCAATGGGCTGGCCCTGGGAGAGACGATGCGTGGGGACATGTACATTCGAGATCAGAAGAACACGAAAGGCCATGTGACGGGGCTGACTTGCGGGCAATGGCACCCCACAGACAGAAACACGGTGTGTTTTTCGTAGATTTGCTTAATAACGCTGTCATGTGCTTGTGTGTACGTGCTGTGTATGTACGGCAATAACGTATGTGTATGTGCTGTGTATGTGCTGTGTATGTGCTGTGTATGTATGTACGGCAATAACGTGTGTATGTGCTGTGTATGTGCTCTGTGTATGTACGGCAATAACGTATGTGTATGTGCTGTGTATGTGCTTGTGTGTATGTGCTGTGTATGTATGTACGGCAATAACGTTAGGCTCATGTTCAGTATGGCATTGACACTCCACAGTGATAGGGTCCTAAGAGATAGGAAAACGATGCACTGTTGAAATAAATCATTGTCAGAAAACTTTCGATGCGCCAATGTGACAGAGTATGCATGTACCATGCCTTAATTAACAGTGACCCTCACGCGTAGGACTAGGTTGCCTTATGTTGGTGTGGGGTTGGATAGAGTGCTTGACTTGGTGAAGTTGTTCCAATGGGTATATTGGCTACGATCATCAATCAGTGCTTACAATAGGGGTGACCTTCAGACAGACAGACAGACAGACAGACAGACAGACAGACAGACAGACAGACAGACAGACAGACAGACAGACAGACAGACAGACAGACAGACAGACAGACAGGCAGACAGGCAGACAGACAGACAGACAGACAGACAGACAGACAGACAGACAGACAGACAGACAGACAGACAGACAGACAGACAACCAGACAGACAGACAGACAGACAGACAGATTGACTGACTGACTGACTGACTGACTGACTGACTGACTGACTGACAGACAGGCAGGCAGACATGCAGACAGACTGACTGACTAACAGACAGACAGGCAAACAGACAGACAGACAGACAGACTAACCATACCTACTTACACACACGTTAGCAACCGCGCGCCCATGTATACACGAATTCGCACGCACACCCACATGGACCAGCAGACAAACAGCACATTCACACCTTTATATGCGCCCACTCACAAGTGCACTCTCACCCATACACAGACAGACAGGCTGACAGACAGACAGCTCGTCCCCACCTACAGTGCAGACAGCCCATCCAGCCCTATCAATGTACAAATATACACGCTACACACATACACCACAGATACAGCCTATCCACACCTACTCATATAGATGCCTACAAACATTCACACATGCAGACAGCCCATCCAGCCCTGTCAGCAACTCCTGTGGACCCCAGCCCTATTTTCCAAGGCCCATTCCGGTGCGGAGACCCTTTGTCTGTGCGACAGGGTCTGCTTATATACCCTTGCACAAGAGCCTCTGTTCAGCATGTGTGGGTTGCTTTAGTTGGTATACAATTCCGTTGTGTGACATCTGGCCTGTCTAGTCCATGAATTGCGTTAAGCAGAGGTGAAATGAGACAAAGAGGTGCTGGATTCTCTTGATACCCACCAGCTCTGTTCATGCATGGAATCCTTCGACGGTGTTCCCCAAAACGCACAAAAGTGCCTCTAATCGCAGCCTTTGTTTCTTCCATAAGACAAAGCACACCTACGTTAGCCTGCCTGGCTTTATAACAAGCAACACCTTTGGGTTGTAGCTATTATTCGTAGCACCGTTGCACACAACTTCACCCCCAAATCCTTGAGCAGAGCAAAAGCATCTCTGGACACGGTACAGTGAGCTTCAGCTCCCAAGCACATCTACACCACACACATATCCACACACACTTGCAAACAGACAACCACACACATACACCCAACACACATACACACAACCACACACACTCACACACTCACACGCACACACTCACACACACACTCACTCACACGCACACACTCACACACACTCGCACTTGCACACAAACACACACTCACTCACACGCACACACACACTCACACACACACACACACACACACTGCAGAGCGCTGCTGCGCAACAGCGGCGTGATGAAAGACTTAACTGCCCTTGTAACCTCTTGCACTACTTGCACGGGAGTGTCACCCCCGCCCTCTGTTGCAGCTACGGCAGCCGCCCACAACTCCAGCCAAAACGCGCGCACGAAGCCCGAAGGTGCTGATCCAAAAACTACAAAACACGGTAGGTGTAAAAACACGGACATGCATGTGCATGTCTGGCGCATGCGCACCCATATGCAGGCATACACACGCACGCACGCATACACACACATACTCACGCACACTTGCGCTAGCATGCATACAAGTATTTACCATGCAAACCCACCCACCCACACACACACACACACACACACACACGCACACACACACACACACACACTCACACTCACACTCACACACATACACACACTGCAGTGGTTGAAATTGAGCAGGCAGGGCATGGCAATAGCAGCAGGCCACCCACGCAACCAGCATCAGCAGCCACACATAGAACGTAAGAATTAGTTCACACGCATGACGGTTTGTGCATGTACGTAATGAGGTCGCATGTATGACTTGTGCATGCACGTGTGTGTATGCCTGTGTGAAGCATAAGGCTGTGGGCATTAATGATGTTTACACAGGGATTTACAGAGCCAAGTATGCAGCAGGGGTTTTCTGTTATTTACCTCCAAATATCATCACAGCCTCCATGTCCATCTTTACCCCTACCTGCCCTTCTTATTTCTTGCTTGCTTTGATTTTTTCCGCTGATGAAATTAAAGTAAAGTAAGTATGCTGGCGTTGATGTCTTCTCCCCACAATGATAAGGAGTCCACCTCTCCAACTTACCTTCTATTTTGTATCTCAACATGTGTGCTTGTAGCTGTGCTGCATTGGCCTCTGCCCCAAGCATTGCTTTAATTCACTTTTGGGATTGTTTATTCTGCTGTGTGTGTGTGTGTGTGTGTGTGTGCTGACGCTGGCAAGTTTGAACAGTCTTGCATCCATGCACACTCATTACCATCAACATAAGCTTTTGCGTTTGCTTTTCGTGACTTGCAGGGACACCCCGCCTACGCGCCCAACATCAGCTGCTACCCACAAAAGGCACGTTGCCGACAAAGTGTCAGATTGTTCACAGATGTGCCTGCGAGCTTACAAACACACACTTGTTTATATACACACTTGCACACTTGCATACATGCATATCAACACAAACACATACTTGCACACACACACACACACACACACACACACACACACATGCATACAAACACAAACTCATACTTGCCACCCCCCCCCCCCTCCGCACACACACACACGCACACGTACACACACAAACATATGCGCACACACATGCACGCACACACAAGCTTACACACACGCATACATTCCTCGTCCTTCCTCAACACACATGCAGTGAAGCACAACCCCACACCCGCCCCTCCTCTGCTCGCTCGCTCACATCTGTTGCAGCTGGGAAAGGTGCTCAGCATCAAGAGCAGCAGCAGCAGAAGCAGCAGCAGAGCACTAGCCTTGACCCTATTTTTGGCACTCCCCCTGTCATAAAAAATCCCCCGCCTGTGACTGCATTGGCAGTGTCCACACGCCTTGTGGTGGCCTCTGCCGTTGTGCACTTGCTGGCATGCGATGAGCCGACCAGCCAGCTTCAGCTACAGATGATGCTGGCGTACTTGCAGGTATGCATGTGACGTATATGCAGAGAGGTTTGGGAATGCGGGGTGTGTGTATGTGTGTATTTTTGGGTGTGTTTTCGTGTGTGTGTGTGTGTGTGTGTGTGTGTGTGTGTGTGTGTGTAAAACTGTTTAAAACATTGTAGAAATCCTTTAGAAATATGTGGGGTGCACAGCTTTTGTCACAACTTGGATTCATGCACCCTGCACTGTTTTGGCTAGGAAATGACTAGAGTTTTTCCCCGACATACACCTTACACCCCAGACCCTTTTTTTTGGAGGAGTTTTTTTTGCAGGAGTGTTACATATGTTCCTTCTGACTGCCCTGAATCATTAAAAGTTGAAACAGATGATGAGGGTCGTTATAAGGACATCATTTGTAGGGTCTGGCAACAAGTCAATTTTAATCACAAGTGCTGCTGGCATATTTGTAGGTGTGTAGGTGACGTATATGAAGGGGGGGGGGGGATATGTAGGTGGAGGCATTCAGGTGTGGGAGTGGGTGTGGCTTGACAATTTTTTGGGAAGCACGTGTAGGCTTGTCACAAGTCACCAGTAGTTATAGTTGCTGCTGGCGTACCTGTAGGTGTGTACATGTGGGCGAGGGGGTGGGCAGTGCTGCAGTTTAGGGTGCAGGTGAATTAAGGGACGCATGGGGGTGCAGGTATGTGTTTGGTTGGTTGGTTGGTTGGTTGGTTGGTTGGTTGGTTGGTTGGTGTGTGAGTCTTGCTGTTATAGGTCAGCTTCCAGGAGCAGCTTTGGCAAACCTGCAGATGTTCTGATAGGGTGGGTGTCCAAAGTGATCTTACTACAGCCTTTTCACATGATGAGGTCAAAGAGTTGATCAAGTTCATGCTCCTCAACCCCTGTTCTTAACAATCAGATGCTGGCCTCTGTTTTTGCCCTCGCGAGAACCCTATCTCGCGAGACACCCTGCACGTCGCTCTGTATGATTCTCATCTTGTAACTGCCTTGTGTTCGGCTTTTATTGCGTGTTTCTTTATCCTCTGCTGTGCTACCAAAGCTTATGACGCGTGCAAAGTGTGTATAACGCGTGCAAGCTTATAACGCGTGCAAGCTTATAATGCGTGCAAGCTTATAACGCGTGCAAGCTTATAATGCGTGCAAGCTTACAACGTGTGCAAGCTTATAATATGTGCAAGCTTATAACTCGTGCAAGCTTATAACGCGTGCAAAATGTGTAACAAACCAGCCTGTATCACTCTCGACCACACACATGTAAAATGTGTGACAACTCAGCCTTTATCACTCTCAACCACACTTCAAATGCATCACTGTACAGAGCACATGGTGACCCAGAGAGTCCTTCACTCTCAATCACACTTACAGCGTGTTGTTCAAGCGTGTTTTTCTGCCTGATGCACCTTAATTGTACGAGCGTGTTTTCCTGCCTGTTGCACCTTAATTGTACGAGCGTGTTTTTCTGCCTGATGCACCTTAATCGTACGAGCGTGCTTTCCTGCCTGTTGCACCTGTTTCTCACAGCATCAATTGGCATCTGCTACTTTTATAGCCGCTGCACTGATCTCACCACACGCACAGAGCGTGCAGCGGCCCAACCCTCATCACTCTCAATCACACTTCAAGCGTGTTCCCTGTCATATGTACAATGATTTTCACAGCATCAATCAGCGACCGCCGCGGCCGGAGCTGCTGCATTGTCTGACTTCATCCAGCACGTGGAGCAAGAAATGACAGAGGAGGAGCTACAGGCAATGCAGCATCATGAGACGGGTGGGTGCAGGGATTGTGCATATATAGGGTCGGCCAGAATCGTATATACACACATTATGACCGTATATTTGGTGATATTCCCGCCAGGAACACCGCGTATACACTGTGTATATACAGTTCTGGCCAACCCTATGCATATGAATACAATCGACAAGGGTTAAGAATGAGGCAAAGCCTTGCTGGTGATGCGGCACCACGACATAGGTGGGTTCCTTGTCACGTCGAATCATGGTACCAGCTTAAGCGTGGATTGCAATTCTGAGCCAGTCGTCCATGCCTCTGATTCAGCATGACAGCTTGATGAAATTCAGCCAGAGTTGTACTTGTAAACCCCTCTAAGAGGAAGGGGAAGAAGAAGAAATTACTGTGCTGGGCTTGAATTGACTGAGCAGAAATTGCTAACGATCATGAGACAGGTGGGTCTAGGAATCTCGGTCAGAACCGTGTAGGTACTGGCAATAGAAACAAAAGGAAGATGGTGGGTAGGACGTGCTGTTCATGCAGCATGAATGATGTGACGTGCAGGCTTATGCATGACGCACTCAGGCAACACACACACACACAAACACATACACACACACGCGCGTAAGCAGCCAAAAGCTGGCGTATGTGTGCATGTGTCCGTAGCTGTGGACACATTAGCAGCACTCCGCTGCTTGTTGCGAGGTTTACTTGTCTTGGTGCATAAAAGGCCACCTTTTTGCAACGTACGGTAACTGTATCGCATTTTGCATGACATGTGGTCAGATCATACCGTACAATCGTAAAACCGTACCATACTGTACACTGTACCGTACACCGTATTTGCACAACACCGCATACACCCCACTGTTACTGAGTTTAAACACACACACACACACACACATGCACATGCACATGCACATACACACACGCAGACACACCCATTCACACACACGCACACACACCAATTCACACACATGCACATGCACACACACACACACACACACCATTCACACATTCCCACTGTTGCTGAATCTACACACAGATGCTCACGGGGGCTCCAAGGCCGTGCACCATTTAGCAGCACTGCACGCTGTGCATTCAGGCTGTGAGGCGCTGCCTCCTTTCTTGGCTGCTTGCATGTGGTGCCTGTGCCGCCATGGCAGCAGCAGGTGGGTGAGAGTGAATGTAGGGGAATATGTGTGTGGGTATGGGGGTGTCTTTGTGTCAAAACTTTGAAACGTTTTATATTACTGTTATTACACACACACACACACACTGTGCTGACATTTGTGCTGGAAGGGCTCAAGCTATATAATGTGTGTGTCTGATCTGGTGCAATACGTCTTGCCCGTGGTGTCGATGTTTTTGCAGGAAGGGGCTCATGGTGGCGGACTCCGAGGTCTGGATAACACTATTAGAAAGCTGGCTGGCTCCAAGCCTGGCTGCCCTCAACAGGCACCACTCCCACATCCACCCAGGTGTGTCTGTGTGTTTCTTTTTCCCTCCTATTTCTCTGCTGTCTTGGCTATGAAAGGTCTCAAGTTTTACTTTTGGTGTGATTGCCCTCAACAGGCACCACACTCACATGCACCCAGGTGCGGCTGACACCATAATTTGACGTGCCGTTGTGCACACTCTCAGCTTAGCTTATTTATGTATGTTTTACACAAACTAACAAATGGACAGGCTTGGTGGCCAGGACCGTACATGTTTGGTGTGTACTGTAGTACTAGCTGGGAAGCCTTTAAAAAAAATGCATGGTCGTATGCGGTGCATACATACAGACCTGGCCAACTCCCAAAACGGCAAATTTGTCTCTGGCTCAAGTGCTCGCGGGCATTTAGTACTCCCTGGTTGCAGGACAAGCTTTGCAAACTTTTCGCTGTGTCACCACACAGCCCATGTCACCACGATGTGCTGCACCCTGCAGCGTGCCGGACACTCTGTTGTTGCAATCCTGTCGGAGCTGCTGCTGCTGCTGCTGCTGCTGCTCCCACTGCTGTAGCCCCTTCTGTACTCAACTAAATAATGTGCGCAAACCAATCCACAAACCTGCAGGTCTCAACGGTTTCTACACTCGCCCACCCAAGCCCCCTCAGTCTCCTACAGCAGCAACCTCCGCAGCTCCTGCTCCTGCTCCTCCTGCTGCTGCTGCTGCTACGGGGAAAGATGGAGGTCCTGGCAGTGCGCAGCTCAAAGAAGGGGAAGGGGCAAGGACGCAGGAAGGAGAGAGAGGGGGAGAAACGGAGGCAGAGGAAGATGTTGAGATGGGGAGGCAGGAAGAGGAGAGGAGGTTGTTCAAATCCCTGGGGCGCTGCAGTCAGTGGGGGTGCGTGTGTGTGTGCGTTTTTGTGCGTGTGTGTGCGCGTCTGTGTTTGTGTGAGAGAGTATTTGTGTGTGTGTAATTATTGTATATACGTGTATGTGTGTGTGCAATGGTGTAGTGTAGGTGTGTGCAGGGAGGGTAGTACACAGGGTGAAGCCAGTGGCGATGAGGAGGGTAATGGATTTGTAGAAGACAAGCTCATCTTTTTCAGACGTACACAATGCCATAGTGTGTGTATGTGTTCGCAGGGAGGGCAGAGGGCAGTGCTCTGAATGAAACCAGTGGGCATGGAAAGGGCAGTAAATGTGTAGATGAAATGAAATAAGAAGGTTGCCCTGTTTGCACACGTGCATAGGGTTGGCCAGAACCGTATATCTGCACCGTATATGACCGTATGTATGGTGATTTCCCTGCTAAAAGTACCGTATGTACACCGTATATACCTATAGATGTATGGTTCGTGCCAACCCTACACATGGACCATGCAATGGTGTGTGTATGCGTTTACAGGGAGGGCAGCGCTCTAAGTGAGGCTAAAGACGACGATGAGGCCAATGCTCATGCCAACGTCAACTGGGGAAGGCATGAAGAGGGGGAGCACCACCACCATACTTATGCAACCTACGGCCTTGCGTCCCTAGTAAATTCTGCCGGACACCCCATCAAGTCTGCTGCCTCTGCTTCGCGCCAGGTGTGGG
>Ga0307968_1000688_pt1 | contig 25413 bp, 23 predicted proteins | sample OrgLakmetagen650_FD_201834 | JGI IMG/M metagenome (GOLD analysis project Ga0307968, IMG submission 201834) | Saline water microbial communities from Organic Lake, Antarctica - #650 | ecosystem: Environmental > Aquatic > Non-marine Saline and Alkaline > Saline | place: Antarctica: Organic Lake...
TAGCTGTACGGTGTACACACAGTGTAGCTGTACGGTGTACACACAGTGTAGCTGTACGGTGTACACACAGTGTAGCTGCACGGTGTACACACAGTGTAGCTGTACGGTGTACACACAGTGTAGCTGTACGGTGTACACACAGTGTAGCTGTACGGTGTACACACAGTGTAGCTGTACGGTGTACATTTACCTACATACCTGCATGATTATAGGCGACCCTGCACACCTGTGTCTGTGTTGCACCGACACGTTGCAAACAAAATGTGTGATGGTGCATGCATAGGGTTGGCCAGAACCATCAATATATGTGTACATGTACACAGGTATATTAATGTATGTGTATATACGGCGTACTTACGGCACTTTCAGCAAGGGAATGACCATACATTCCCTACCATGTTTAAGCCATTCCTTACCATGTTTAAGCAGGGAATGACCATACATACGTTCATAAGCGTGTGTATTTACGGTTGTGGCCGACCCTATACATGCAGGATCTTGGCCGGGCCTCTGTGGCTTCCAGCAAGCTCAGGGATCTGTGTGAGCTTGCAGCGGGAGACAAGCTCAAGTCTGTGCTTCAGAGCAAGGAGGAGGTCAAGCGCTGGAGGTGTGTGTGTATGTGTGTGTGTGTGTGCTTGGACAGGTGCTCAGGGATTTGCTGCGGTTTAAGGAGAAGATTATGCGGCAGTCAATCTGATCACGCAAACTGTGATCTTCCAATTTTTCACACGCTGCAAGTTTGATAAGGAATGGTTGGCCCTAATTGATTAGTCAAATATTGAATTACGCGTTTATAGACCAGTGGGGCCCCAGCTAATGTGAGCGCTATGATTCTGTTTAAATGCCCCCTGATTCGTTGTATTGCTACTTTATATTGCACACTGCATGCGCAACATTCCGAGGGTTGGCCTGAGCTGTTTGTGTATGTGGTGCAAAAACAGTATTTCTGGCGGATCGTTCAGATCACGAGAGGTATATGTGCATGCACAGGCTTTTTTTTATCTACCGTAGTGACATTTATTCAATCCGCACCCCTCAAGAAAAGAGTTATTTTTACCCTGTCCGCACCAATCCGCACCCCTCTCAATATATATTTTAGTGCTTGCCGCACCAATCCGCAGGGGCAAAATGCCCTCAGGACTGCACCAAGAGACTCAGAGGTGCTTTCCATAACACATTAACATTGTCCTTGATCCAAGAGCATAAAGAAATCAGATGAGTCTGCTTCACTCAGTCGTCCACAGTGTGTCAGCTGGCAACTGGTTCTGCCTTCCGTCTATCTTCCATAACACATTAACATTGTCCTTGATCCAAGAGCATAAAGAAATCATATAAGTCTGCTTCACTCAATCGTCCACAGTGTGTCAGCTGGCAACTGGTTCTGCCTTCAGTCTATCTTCCATAACACGTTAACATTGTCCTTGATCCAAGAGCATAACGAAATCATATGAGTCTGCTTAACTCAGTCGTCCACAGTGTGTCAGCTGGCAACTGGTTCTGCCTTCAGTCTATCTTTCCTAAATCAATTGAGTTGCAAGCCCTCATCGTCAAGTTGCAGACTTGCAACCCCCTCCTGCTGGCTTCCTCGCTCTCCTCACTGCCCCCCTCCTCACTTCCTCTTCCTTGCTCCCTCAAGCTGCTCGGCGGTTGGGAGGGCCTTGCAGAAGCTGGCCATCCCTGTCTGGACACGCCCCACTGGGGTTCTCGGGGGCTCTTCCCACTCATGACCCGTCAAAAACTCGAAAAAATTTATTTAAACCCAATCCGCAGTGATCTGCATCCCCTCAAATATTTATTTATTTCGGGAGGGGTGAGTTGGCCGCACCCCCCAAAAACAATATTTTTGCGGCGTGATATACTGTCACTACGGTATATGGTGCGCACACAGAATTTCTAGTGGGGAATTTTGTGATGACTTCGCGTGCATATGTACACACATATAACTTTAGTGGGAAATTCTCTGATGACGTTGCGCGCATAGAGTTTGTGCATACATATGCAAAGACACAACTCACAGCTGGCCAGAAGCTATATATATGCGATGTATATATACAACTATACAACGTATAATGTGAATAATCCCTACAGTGAAGACCGTGTTTTTTTCCCGTGTACATACGATTCTGGCCAACCCTTCTCACAACACAATCTCATAGTATACGGCACTTTTTGCTGATTATCTCTGTGGTGAAGACCATACATACAATTCTGGCAAATCCTACTTACAACACGATTTGAATGTTATTGTCATGCGAGCTCACTGCTGCTGTTGCTGGGTCCTCACTTCCTCATTCTGTGAACTCTGTCATTCCCTGTGTCTGCAGTTTGCACTGTGAACACTGGCATGCTCTGTGTCTGCATTGTGCAATTGTGAACACTGACATCCCTGTGTCTGCACTGTGCATTTTGAGAACACTGACATCCCTGTGTCTGCACGTGCGTTTTTTGAACACTGACATCCCTGTGTCTGCACGGTGCGTTTTGTGAACACTATCTTTCTCTGTGTCTGCACTGTGCGTTTGTGAACATTGGCATTCTCTGTGTCTGCACCATGCACCAGTCAAGTTCCACTGTCGTGAGGTGCACTGTCGACTGCGTCAATGCGCTGAACACGTGTATATGACTAGGTTAGCCAGAACCATATATATACGGTGTATATACGGTATTTTGACAGGGAAATCACCGAATATACGGTCATATACGGTGTATCTATACGGTTCTGGCCAACCCTACGTGTATATGACTAGGTTAGCCAGAACCGTATATATCCGGTGTATATACGGTATTTTTGGCAGGGAAATCACCGAATATACGGTCTTATACGGTGTATATATACGGTTCTGGCCAACCCTAATATCTGTGTCTATGTGTATGCGTGTGACCACTTCAGGTACACCTGCCTCACCTGCTTGCGCATTGAGGAAACATTCTAATATCAGTTAACAAGAAGCTGTAATAAAAATGTTCTATCTGTACATTACCATCATAGGTACACCTGCCTCACCCGCTTGCGCATTGAGGAAACCCTCTCTGGATTTGCATGGGACAGCAGTAAGCAAGAAGCGGCAGGCAAGTAGTCATAAGCCTCCTTGGAAGAAGTCATAAGCCTCCTTAGAAGCAGTCATAAGCCTCCTTGCAAGTAGTCACAAGCCTCCTTGGAATAAGTCATAAGCCTCCTTGCAAGCAGTCATAAGCCTCCTTGCAAGTAGTCATAAGCCTCCTTGCAAGCAGTCATAAGCCTCCTTGGAAGAAGTCATAAGCCTCCTTGGAAGTCTTCATAAGCCTCCTTGCAAGTAGTCATAAGCCTCCTTGCAAGGAGGCATTGCATGGTCAGCAGTAAGCAAGAAGCGGCAGGTGCGTAGACGTCAGACTCTCGTGAGTAGGCTTTGCATGGGACAGCAGTAAGCAAGAAGTGGCAGGCAAGTAGTCATAAGCAGTAAGCAAGAAGCGGCAGGCAAGTAGGCATAAGCCTCCTTGCAAGGAGGCCTTGCATGGACGAATTAAGCAAGAAGCGGCAGGTGCGTAGATCAGGCTCTCGTGAGTAGGCTTTGCATGGGACAGCAGTAAGCAGTAAGTGGCAGGCAAGTAGTCATAAGCAGTAAGCAAGAAGCGGCAGGCATAAGACTCCTTGCAAGGAGGCCTTGCATGGACGAATTAAGCAAGAAGCGGCAGGTGCGTAGATCAGGCTCTCGTGAGTAGGCTTTGCATGGGACAGCAGTAAGCAGTAAGCGGGCAAGTAGACGTCAGACTCTTGTAAGTAGGCCTTGGCATGGTCCCTTGCAGTAGGAAGCAAGAAGTGACAGGCAAGTCACTTGTCCGATTTGTGTGCAGCAAATGAATGTACAAAGGATTCCCTGCTGGTAATACTGTAAGTACACAGTGTATGTGTCTGGCACTGGCCAGCCCAGCTAGGCAGCCTTGCGCGGAATGGCATGAAGCAAGAAGGCTGAAAAAAGTATCGACAAGCCTGAAAGTACGAAGTAGACGGTCACGCTAACGGCAGGAAGTAAGGAGCTTCCTCTGATATCTCCTCTGATATCTCCTGTTATCTCCTCTGATGTTTCCTGTTATCTTCTCTTATTGAACTGCACTAGCTGCTGGATTAGCTGATTATTCAGGCTCGCCAGAACCGTATTTGTACATGGGGTACGATGTTTTCACCATATTTTGACAGAGGGATCCCTCTACATTAAGGCCAGATACGTTACTGTCATGTATGGTTCTGGCCAGCCCTGGTGATTATGATACTGATCGTGTAAGACTGGGAGCTCTGCTTTAATAGGTCCTGGTCAGCCCTGCTTCTGGCTGCAGCCTGCTACCTTTCCTATGCTGATTTCTTGCATTGGACTGCAAGGAAGCTTGAAGTAACTTTCTAACTTTAAGTAATTTTCCAAGTATATTTTCTAAGCTTTAAGTAGCTTTCTAAGTAACTTTGCATTGGACTGCAAGGACGCTTAAGTAAAATATATACTTACCTATACGATTGTGGCCAATACCTTTATAACAATTGTGGCCAATACCTATATTACGATTGTGGCCAACCCTATGCTTTTGCAATTTGTGTGCACGCAGATTTTCTCCTCGACACTACCAAAGGGGGTACAACGCACATCAAGTTAGAGGGTGCAGGTAAGTGGTTGCTTCAACACTTCCTCTAATACATCTCCCAATTAGTGCATGGAAAGTGCATACAGAGGTGCGTTCCATTAGTCACGCAACTGTGCTTACTGTTATGGGACCAACAACGTTGATTAGACGCGCCCGTCTTGTTGTGGCGTCTTACTACACGTGAAAGGCCAAAAGCAATGAGTGAACTTGCCAAACAAAGTTCAACTCCGCCATACCCATGTTCAGCATCGCAGACGCGGATCCACAAGTTGCATGTTGCATATTGCTGTGTGCAATAGTACTTCCCCTCATTCTTTCATTCACAAGTTGCATGTTGCATATTGCTAGGGTTGGCCAGAACCGTATTTATGCACCGTATATGACCGTTTATTTGGTGATTTCCCCGCCAAAAATACCGTACATACACCGTATATATATTTATGCTTTTGGCCAACCCTACATATTGCTGTGTGCAAAAAAGTATTTCCCCTCATTCTTTCATTCACGAGTTGCATGTTGCATATTGCTGTGTGCAAAAGGTACTTCCCCTCATTCTTTCATTCACAAGTTGCATGTTGCATATTGCTGTGTGCAAACAAGTACTTCCCCTCATTCTTTCATTCACGAGTTGCATATTGCTGTGTGCAAAGAAGTACTTCCCCTCATTCTTTCATTCACGAGTTGCATGTTGCATATTGCTGTGTGCAAAAAATCACTTCCCCTCTCATTCACGAGTTGCATGTTTCTGCTACCCTACTTTTGAGCAATGCAGAACTTCTTCACCCCTTACGTGCAGGACCAAAGATGCTGGTGTCCAAAGACTCGACCCGGGATGGCAAGCTCCTCAGATGGAGGCTTAAACTAGAAGGTCAGAAGGATAGTCGTATATATTAGTGTGTGTTGATATGCCCTCAGTTGATAGCCTCAGTTGAGGCACAAGTTAAGGCACAAGGCCTTAGTGATAATAAAGCGCCGCAGAACTCATTAGGCGGGGGTTTGAGTTGCGAGGCTTGGACTATTGCAAAGAGGTGCCATGGAATGGTTGCATGGGAACTGCCAAGAAGGATGTACCACAGATGCCGTGGATTGGGCGGCCAGAAAAGGACACCTTGGAGGTGGATGGTGCTCGAGCGAGATCATACGCTCCTAGCAACTCCAAAATCAGTTCGATGTTGGCAACAAGGACTTTGGGTGGTGCTCGAGCGAGATCATACGCTCCCTAGCAACTTCAAAATCAGTTCGATGTTAGCAACAAGGACTTTGGGTAGTGCTCGAGCGAGATCATACGCTCCTAGCAACTTCAAAATCAGTTTATGTTATTTGCAGCACGGCTTTTTATATTATTGGCACCACGATGACTATCTCCTCAGAAGCTCTGTTCACAAGTGAAAGTGTACAACTAAGAATGATACAAAATTGGTACTAAAAGAAGGGGACAGGTGTACCTCTTGTGGTGCTTAACAAGATCACGAGTCCATTTGATTATACGAAACCCTTTTTACGAACAAAATGGACCCATACGTTATTAGCAATGCCACCTCGCACGAGGCAAAGCCAGTCAATGACCTTGCAATTGAGCTGTTTTGATAAAAAAAAACATAGGAGGCATCTATCGAAGGTGGACTTTGTTGCAATCCAAAAGTGTGCGGACTCTGACCATTTTGTAGGCAACGGCACTGGTGGGTTTTGATCCGTGGGACGCCCAAATGCCAGTAGAATGTCATGTAAAATATGCATCAGGCACCATAACACCTGTTAAGGTAGGAGGATGCTGTTAAGAGGCCTCTTTGAGTTTGTGTGGCGCCCAAATGCCAGCAGGATGCCAATAAAACTGTATATCAATCACCAGAACACCTGGTAAGGGAGGAGGATGCTGCTGAGAGACCCCTTTGAGTTTGTGTGGCGCCCAAATGCCAGTAGAATGTCAATCAAATTTTATATCAAGCAATAGAACACAGGGTGAGGGAGGAGGATGCTGCTGAGAGCCGAGAGACCCCTAACACCATCCATACCCTAACACCATTCACACCCCAACACCATGCACACCCCTTACACCCCCAACACCCCTAACACCATGCACACCCTCGCCCCTGCAGGAAACAATGCTGTTGAGTTTGGTGTGGTGCCGGAATGCCTGAGTGGGGATCCGAAGGCCCTCCACAAGTGCTGCTGCACTGAAGACCCGTTGGGCAAGAGCAGCAGCAGCATCAGCAGGGCGACTGGTTTCTGTAGCTCTATAACAGGTGCGTGAGTGGGCGGTGCTCTGTCAGTCAAAGCCCTTCCATTAGAGCTGCAGCAGCAACAGCAAGGCGGCGGGTTTCTGTAGCTCAGGTGCTTTTGCTTGGTCTGTAACAGGCGACTGGTTTCTGTAGCGATAAAACAGATGCTTGGCTGTGGATAACGGTTGTTGTGAGTAATACTCTTGTGTGGCTGCAGCAGCTGCAGCAGCAGGAAGTGTGTTGAGCAGCTGATGCTTGCAAACATTTGCACATGTGTGGTACTTTGTCTGGAAGCAGCAGCAGTGTTTTAGTGCAACAGTGAAATGTGAGCAGTTGGTCAGTGCAACAGTTGGTCAGTGTAAGCAGTTGGTTAGTGCAACAGTGAAATGTGAGCAGTTGGTCAGTGCAACAGTGGAATGTGAGCAGTTGGTCAGTGCAACAGGCGTGTGAATAGAAACTGAATTTATGTAGCACTTTGCATGGAAGCAGCAGCAGCCCGTGCAGATATGGGGCTCTGCAAGCGTGTGTGGCATGGAATTCCTTGCTCTTGGCAGCAGTCAGAGCAGATGAGGGATTCTGCAAAAGTGCGTGATCTGAAATTTCTTGACTCTTATGGCACTTTGTATGGCAGCAGCATTGGTCTGAGCAGATGAGGGACTCTGCAAGAGTGTGTGGCATGAATCTCCCTTTGCTCTTATGGCACTTTGTATGGAAGCAGCAGCAGTCCGGGCAGATGAGGGACTCTGCAAGAGTGCTTGATCTGAAATTCCTTTGCTCATATGAAGTTTAGTATGGCAGCAGCATTGGTCTAAGCAGATGTGGGGCCCTGTGCAGGTGCAGCAGTTTGTGTGTGTGTGTGTGTGTGTGTGTGTGTAGGCTTTGCCCTTTTGCCAAGCGGCAGCAGCTCTTAGAGGAAGTCCCTGTTTGTGAGATTAAAGGGAGGGCTGCTCTTGAGGTCAAACAAAAGAGACGGGATGGCCTAGTGGCTCTATCCCTGTTACATGTTCACACACACACACACACACACACACACACACACACACACACACACGCACGCACACACACACAAATACACACACACGCACACGCACACACACACACACTTGAGGTCAAACAAAGAAGACGGGATGGCCTAGTGGCTTTATCCCTGTTGCATGGACTTTGCACAACAGTTTTCTTGCGAGCGCACTTCCGCGAGTAGATACGCTTTTAAACCAAAGGTCTGCAAGCAGTATTTACACGTATATGCAAGCAAGCTCCTGCCTTGCTTTGGACATACACACACGCATGCACACACACGCACGCACACAGACGCACACACACACACGCATAAAAGCAACGTACACCTCGCAGTTGGCAGCAATCTGCCTGTCAGGCTTCCCCTGATGAAGGGCTCAGACATAGAGATCCTCTGCTGGCCCGGCCGCCTGGAATTTATCATCACTCAGCCATCAGTGGGGGCGATGGAAATGGTGTGGCAGAACAACGTCACGCTGCCCAAGCCCTACAAGTAAGCATGAACGCCATGTTTGTCCACAGTGTCTTTGTACGTGAGCATGAGCGCGAGTGTGTGTGTTTCTGATGTGTGCACCGAGGTTTCATGATGCCTGTGCTTTGATCCCAATCTTCAGATGAATTTGTGTTTGCATTAGTGCTGGCATGCACGCATAGAGGCCCCCAACTCGTGCCCTTTGAGCTGCTCTTATTTGTATGCTCCTCTTGTGTCGTGTTTTGCTGGGGAACGCAGAGGTCCGAGGCTTTTGCGCTTTGAGCTGGACCTGGTGGGGAAGGAGCCCTACAAGCTTGCTCTCACGTGCTGGGTGAGTGTGTTTGTGTTGAATTCCTGCTGTGCAGCTTCTGCCTGGAATCCTGAAGGAGCCCTACAAGCTTGCGCTCAAGTGCTGTGTGTGTGTGTGTTGGATCTCTGCTGTGTAGCTCCTGCCTGGAATTTAGAAGGAGTCCTACAAGCTTGCGCTCAAGTGCTGGGTGTGTGTGTGTGTGCATGTGTGCATGTGTGTTGGATCTCTGCTGTGTAGCTCCTGCCTGGAATTTAGAAGGAGCCCTACAAGCTTGCGCTCAAGCGCTGGGTGTGTGTTAAATTCCTGCTGTGCAGCTCCTGCCTGGAATCATATTTTTAAGTAGCCTGCGGAACAGGTCAGTCTGTTGTTGGTCGGGTCAGTCAGTCTGTCTGTGCCTGACAGAGCTATGAGCCTGCCTATGCTCCACAAGCTCGTGCAAGGCACGGCCGTCGTTACTAATCTACGTCGCTGTGCCTGAATGGGAGTGTGTTTGTGTGTCTTTGCTTCCTTCCAGCTTTCTTGAACGCTGAATCCTTCCGCGTTTGATTGATCCTGCTGGCTGCTGATCGCCCATGTGCTGAAACAAGTGTGTGCCAATCCTTTTAATAAAGCACCAAGGCTGGCTGGCGTCATGAGGAAGGTTTCAATTTTTTTCAATCCTTTACTTTCCTGTGCACCTATGCAGGCCAAGGCCCACCTAATTGCAGCTCCCAGCGCGTCTCAAGCTTGAGCCACACATGTTTGTTATGAATGTTGTGAGCTTACGACCCTCGGTCAACTGCGTAGGAAACTTTGATGATTTCTAGCTCCTTATCACTCTCGTGTTTTATTGCCTAATACCTAAGCACTTAGACACCTAAAAGTGGAGCTGGACGCGGTATATTTGTTCAGTGTGTTTTTGTTCATAGTATTGCAGAATTGTTGCCAACAGAGCTCGTGCAGTGTGTGAGGTTCATGGTTGTTTTTGTACAGTGCTGTAAACTAAACAATGTATTTGGATTTGAAATATGTATGATCATGTTCTTGCTCAAAAGTGGTGCGCTTCGGTACCTGGTTGCAGGCATGGTAAAGGCAGGCTAGCTGGCTTACTTTATGATAACTTTTCAGGTTGCTATATCTGTTGGATTTCTTTATTCGGTCTCTGTAAATAGTACGCCCTTAAGTTCTTCAACAGGCACTGACAAGATGGGCCTCTGTATGTAAGGGTTTGCCAGTCGGGATGCCAATTTTTAAATTTGTAATGCGATGTTTATTTTGGGGGAGTATGCTTGCTGCTTTTTGAGCCTGAACCTTTTACTAAGCACTATAAAGGACGTTTCACACTCGTTCTACACCTGACCATCCATTCTCAAATACGAATGATTACAATGATTACAATAGGTTGTTTGGCTGATCAGCTACTGACTGATCTCAGCCAGCCACAAATAAATCCATGAGCTCAGAAAGAAAAAGAAAAGTCTAGTGTTCTGCTGAGAGAGGAGATTATGAACAAGTTGGTTGTTGACCTGTTGCAGCAAACAGGGTTGGGCTGCTGAAAAGTCCTCAAAAAAAGGTGTAAACAGAAAGGAAAAATGTTTCCTCAGCTCACAAACTCGAAGGTCTTGGCAAAATAAAAGAGCATGCACCTCGTTCTGAACATGTTCATCTTCACCAGGACATTGGTCACATTCGCAAGAACCATCTTCAAGCCACGATGCTGCCTCAACTTTCAAAGTATGCGCCCGCAAGCAGAGTCTACTTACATTGTGCATAACATGTTTGGACAAGATCAAGATAGAGATACCGTGGTACAGCAGTCGGCATACGCTCATTTCTAGATAAAGGGGTGGCATACCAAGAATGATAAGTGGCCAGTTTGTTGTTGTGCGTATTGGGGTCCACCAACTCAGCGTCTCTCCAAACACCTCTTATCTATGCTTGAAATCTGCAGTAAGCTCTTGCATGGGAATAGCACGTCCAGTTTCAACAGCTCGTACATACAACTCACGCCCACGCAGTTCCTGAAAAGCGCTCAGCAATTGAGCTGTCCAGCAGGCACTTGAACGAGGCTGTAAATTGAGATCAGCCTGGACTACCCTCCGCAAAGTGTCACTATTGGTATTAAGCATACTATTGAAAAGCTTGACAGGTGACCGAAATCAGTATAATTGCAACGGTTCATGTCCACATTCTTGGAGTAAAGCCCAGTTAGTGGCAGACCGCTTAACACCTAACGTGCCCTTCAGAAAATGCAAATGAAGCGCAGACAGCGAGCTAGAGAACTCCCTGCCTGCCTGAAAAAAAAACATACTTTACTACCATACATGCCAGCAGGAATAACATATGTCTTAGCGAGCCACAAAGAAGTGTGTGGCCTGTCTGCCAAAGCGTGTTCACGCACGAATCTACGTATCCTATAGGCAGAGGCAAGAAAAGGACGGGATGCGTGATCAGCAGACTTAGCCATATTTAAGGTCCTGTAGAAAACCATGCCCAGACACCTAAAAGAATCTTTGTGATGAAGGGTGGCACCGCCAACATCTAAAACAGGAACATTTTTACCCGCGGAGTTGAAGTGCACAACCTCGGACTTGGAAGTGTTGACAATTAGATGTTTATTCCTGGCGTACACAGCCAACCAACTCAGCATGATTTGCATATCACGGGGCTCATTAGGCAGCAAAGTCAGATCATCTGCATACAACATGTGTGAGACGTGCACACCCGCGGTTCCGGTGATAGCCCCTGATACACCCTCAGCAATGTCGTCGATATCGTTAATGTAAAGGGAAAAAAGCAGGGGGGACAGGGGGCAACCTTGTTTTACCCCACGAGTCGGATGCACACGAGCAGTCTTATCACCATCTTTCAAGACATACTCATCACGGTTGTACATGTCTTGAATCACAGCCAACAAAGGCGCAGGCATGCGAGTACGCCTAAGGTGTTTCCATAGTGCATCTTTTGGAATGGTGTCATAGGCTTGCTTGAAATCAATGAAAGCAGCGTGCAACCTAGACGACCCATTGGAATTTTATTGTTCGTGCAGCATGTTGTAAGAAGAATATGGGTTGCAAAGTGTTACGGCCTGGGTAAAAAACATATTGGGTGTCAGGGATCTGACCAGTTGCCGCACACCACTCAGTAAGCAACGAGCGAACAACATTGGCATACATACGGTACATAGTGCCACTGACAGCCAACATGCGGTAATTGTTGGGGTCAAAAAATACGTATGAGAAAAGAAAGCTACGTGAGATTTCAATTTGGTGGTAGCTGCCCTGCCAAAGCCAAGCAACATTTAAGTAGCAAATACTTGAGGTGGCAATTGGCCTTTTTTGAAAATCCAGATGAAGTTGGGGAGCGAGGATGAATTTAAGCGAGCAGATCATGTTGCTTACAGATCAAATTTTCGGCTTGCCGCCTTTGCTGGCCAATTAGGTTACAAGGTACAAGACTGGGGCCGGCAAACTCGTGCGCTTGATCTGTTGATATAAGGGGAATCATGTACCATGCAGCAGAAAACTAAGCAGATATGAAGGTATTAGTCTAAAACAAGGAATATACATCAGTGCTGATGAAGGATGTTATGAGCTAGTCAGAGCGACTGGCTTTCAGAAGGGCTAGGCGTATGCCAGGCTGATGGCGTATGCCAGATTCAGTTTTTTGTGTGTTGTGGCTAATTTTTGGGATTCGATACAGATTGAGTGTGAGCATTCAAGAGTTCTCGTAATGCACAGAACGGGTCGTTCCATGGCAAAACCCGCAATTGCACTGGCCGCAGCTGAGTCAGCAACATATGACATATAAAGTCCAAATAAATAAAAGTATTTATAATCTGGTGTCGTCCGTCGCATGCCAAGAAAAGCTGCTCGGGTCTAGTCACTTTTTAATATTCATTTCATAAGTAACGACTAATACTTGACGAAATATGGCGACAGCTTCGTGGGCGTATGAGGTAGGCTATGTTAATTAGCCTCCTCGCAGGAACCTTATCTGCTCGAGCGTAACGCATGGTATGATGATGCACGCAGACCCTTTTAACCATTGGACCCAACAAGCAGCTCCTGTTGGCTATTGACCCAAGCACAATTTTTGTGCCGTCTGACGAGGCAATTGCGAGCTATGCAGCGAGTGACCCCTCAGCAGTGCGTGCTTTGGTGACAGCGGCTGGCTTACACTGCGTGTTGGCACATGTCATGTAAGTTTGAATCTGTGTGAGTAATGGCAAATCCGCCTCATTCGTTGAACATACACTCGTTTCTGATTTTTTTGCATGTTGAAACATATGTGAGGACGTTTGCAACTTCTCAGAGAAGGGAGAAAAAAATGGAGGGGGGTAACGAAGAACAGGAAAGTGATTGTGAAATTGGGTCAATAGAGAAACAGCACTTGGAATTTTCACTTATACAAGAAATGTTACACACTGAACTCAGCAACAGTATTAAGTAAAAAGCTGATCTTTGTCCCTGGACGCAAGCGCAGCCTCATCTCGGGGGTAGCTTCCCTGTTCAGCCTAGTGGTATTTGATGTATGCCTAGTGATATTTGATGTATTTGATCAGGTTAAGCTTCTTATGGGGTCGCAGCGTCAGAGAGGTCGGTCTCATTTGGTAACGGATAAACATACCAAGCTGCTCCTGGCAGCAACCCTTTTCTTTAAAGAAACAGAGATCGCTGATGGGTCATCTGTGCCAATGTGCTATTAACACGTGCAATGCAAATTTTTTTAAACAGAAGTGCCGTGCTAACATCTGCAAATGCAGCCCAGGAGTCCGGCTCATGCGCTTTGACTTCCACGAAGGCGCAACGAGCTATTTAACAAAGGCACAGACGCATCTGACCGTGCACAGAACGTGAGTGCATGAGACGTGGGTAGCTTTCTAAAGATAGCTCCTCATATCAGTGGTGCGCCCTATACATGTCCTTGACGTGCAGCTGTGGCTGTTCACCTCTAAAAGCTGTTGCTGCTTTCCTTCCGATTATAGATTAGCCTGCGTAGTTTTCCTTTTCCTCCCTTTGCTTGCCCAGGGGCCCAGCTGTTCTGGTTTCCAGTGGAGGGTTTACAGCCTCCGTCATTAGCAGCGATATCAGGCATGTGTCAGATATATAGTGGCCATATGTTAAAACAGGGTTGCAGCCTCTGTTATCAGCAGCGATATCAGGCATGTGTCAGATACCTGGTGTTCATATGTAAAACCAGGCAAGCGACTAGGAAAGGTCTGGGGGGACTTGCTGGGAGTTGGATATAAATAAAAAATTGTGGTAGGACTTTAGAGCTAGTGTGCGGCCTAGCATGTGCCCTAGTAGAGCTTGTGCACTAATGCTTGAGAATTTTGCGTATCATTGCACGAATGCACGATGGCGACTACCGACGTAGATCTGAAATTTTGCTCCTTCAGCATCTCCTACTACCTAATTTCATCCTGTGATGAAGACAGGCTAGCCATCGTCTGCAGTCCCCTCAAAAATTAGACAAACTGTGCAACTTTAAACTATCTTGCTTTCGGGAATACCTAGTATTCCAGTACCTTCTCACGACGGTAGAAAGGTTCCTCCATTCTGCACGCAGGCATGGGCAAGCGTCAATCCATATCATCGACTCCGTCCTTGCCCCTGTGGCTATGATTGGGGCATCAGGCATCAAAGATTTGTCATGGGGGCTAGAAGTGGGTACAGCGAGGGGTTGCGTGCACACCTTAATTGCTTTGATTGACAAGGCCTAGTCTCAAATGTGCATTCCTTAGTTTTTTAATGGCGGCACCTGCAGGCTGCAGGCCCTTCGATATTCAAAGCACAGAGGTTACGGCTTGACGGCTCCCGTGAAAAAACGCACCCTACCAGTCTCACTCAAGTCTCACTTAGCTTTCACTCAATTCAAAGCACCCTATACCTCATCTGCATGCTAGATACTTGTTGTTATATCTAAACCATTGGCATTTGCTGGAAATGTGGCATTCTGGGAGGTTCTTTGGGCCCGCTGCGTATTTTGCACCCACTTTGACAGGGATAAGGTGCTTTTCTGAGGTTGCCCCGATCGACCTCTGCTTCAGGATATAAGCATTATAAATGTTATAACAATGCTGCAATGTCAAATTTGGGGCAGGGTACTGGGAATGACGGCTAGTGGAAGGCACTCACACAAGGGACAAAGAGGAAAAAGACCAACCAACCCTCCACCTGCTTTCAAAACTTTCCCGGTTTTTCCTCTCTCTGTTAACCATGGGGTCAATCGGTGGCCTGATTGATTTTTAAATTCTTTCCCTTGTGACATCGGGGCGCTTTTTCCAACTGTGCCTTCCATGACCCCCAACTCAAACCAGAGTTGCGGGCAAACAAAATATGATTTATGAATTTCAGAGTGTGCGGATTGGTGGACTGTGTGAAGAATGGTGCCTATAATGCTTCCTAACATTCTGTCCCGCCCAAATATCTCCCCAGACTCTGCTCCTCTCCCCAACTTTCAAGCATCTGCTGAAAGAACAAAGAACTAGCTATTTAATGCATGTCTTAGTTCACGGAATTGTGGATTGGGTGCAGAGATGTGCTTGAGCAAAGTTAAGGGAGATTTGGCTGGCAGGGAGGTGAGTTCTTCACGGGGCGACTTCAACACGGGGCGACCTCGACACCTTTCCGACCAGATACTTTCCGACCAGATGATCTCCGGTTGGTGCCTCCTTTTCCTTAATTGAAGCAAAACGTGTTTTGCTGCCTGCGTAGTCTTTTCTTATCTTTCTTTTCTTTCCTGTTGGTGCGTGCAGGCCCTGAGATGGGCAGGCATGGACCCTACGTTGGAAAACTGCACTGCGTTCTGTCCAAATGATCAGGTACCCTACCCCATTTTAAAGCAAAACTACTGCCTGAATGCTTGCTGTGAAGGCATCTAAATCATGTATTAATGACGTTCAGATTCTACTGAAATGGGGCACTCCTTTGCTTGTGTCAATTCCTTGCAATCAAATATTTTCTATGTCTGATCAAATCACTGTCGCAACGATCTTTGAGACTCAGCACATCAAATTTGCTAGGTAGCAGATGTTTACGTCCGGCAGCTATGTTTTAAAATTTCATTAAATGCAAGGTGAGCATGGTTTTTAGCACGCCCTTTAATCCCTAAGCACTCCCATGCAGGCCTTGGCAAGGTACTCAGTCATGGATGCCAATGCCGTCAATTTATTGAGGTCAAGCACAGGAGTGCAAGCCATACAATCCCACATCCTTCCAGGTGAGATCATTGTGTGATCGGTCATGAAAGCACTAAACCAATATGGGTAAGATAAGGATAAGCCCTGGTATTTTATAGGAAATAGAAGGTTTGCCGCAATCGGATCGCGATTGAACCTGGGAGTGTAATACCACCCAAGAAAGGCCTGTGTCGTATAATTGCGATATAAAAGAGGAGAGGTTAGACACTTTGCTCTAATGCCAAACTTCTTGTTACGTCAATGCACCCGATGAATGCACATCAATTTGCTGCATTGGCACGCATGCTCATCAACAATTTTGCCGTTGCAACACACATTCACGTGCAGGAAATTTTAATGTGCAGGACTTCCCTGAAGGAGAGAGCACTCATAAGACAAAGGCAGGAAGCAGTTTGGTGGTCATCAGGAGGTGAGGTTTTATTGATCCAACCAGTGTTTGCTGGCAAAAACCTTGGTGGCATGAAGAGAGGCACCACGGGTAGGGTTCTAGGGAGGGTTCTAGGGAGGGTTCTAGGGAGGGTTCTAGGGAGGGTTCTTATTACGGGAGGGTTCTAGGGAGGGTCTAGGGAGGGTTCTAGGGAGGGTTCTAGGGAGGCACGGGTAGGGTTCTTATTACGGGAGGGTTCTAGGGAGGGTCTTATTACGAGGGAGGGTTCTAGGGAGAGGCACGGGTAGGGTTCTTATTACGGGAGCTCGAAAACCTGGCCAGTTGAGTCATGCATTTTACAGAATCTGCTCTTTTTTTGAAACGCCTATTAGAGCTTTGATCTAATAATCTAATGATCTGTATGGCAATACCAACACCTCCTCATGCAGACTGTGATGATCAATGTGCACAAACTAAGCATGTCATCGTGTCTCTGTTCCTGTATACTATACAAGCAGTAAAGCACACTCCAAAGCCTCCTCATGCAGACTGTGATTATCAACGTGCATAGTGAGCATTGTGCAATAAGCAAATCTTCAATACCGTCACAGACAACATAATTGCATCGTTCTGTCATAAGATTAGAAGGCTTACATGTCATTGGATCTGCGGCTTATATGTCAATGGATCTGCGGCTTACACGTTAATGGGTCTGCGGCTTACATGTCAATAGATCTGCTTCACTCCCTGCTTGTAGTGGCCCTTATCTGACTGTGCGCAACGGCCCTTACAGTGCAAAGGTGGTGGGTCCACCCATCGAACATCCGTCGACCACAGTCCACATCATAGGTAAATTGACGGAGCCTCTGCAGGTCTTTGATCTGACTGTGCATAGTGGCCCCTGAACATATAATGCAAGACTGGTGGTGCACTCATTGAGTACCTGTTGACGATAGGCCACATCATACGTGAGTTGACGGAGCCTCTTTAGATCCCTATCTAAAAGCTAATACAAGAGTACAGGTCACAACTCACCCTTGCCATCGGCAAGGCGGGCACCATATGCTATTCAATTTTAAGATGGGAACAGCATAGGATATGCTCCGCAGGATAAGCAGTGGATATTCAACAGTTATACCGCCCCACTATATCAGAGATGTCCAAAAACACGAGCAGCTTACTGTTTAAGTTAGTCAATGTGTGGCCGGAGACTCCTTATTCGCTGGTTGTGCGCTTTTTCTAATGTCTGTTGCGGGTTTTATGTCTGAGCAAAATTTAAATTCTACAAGATGTATGTCTCTGTCCTTTGGGGGGCTCTGTTTGGGATCCAAATACCTGCCTCTTCCCTCAATGGGCATATTTAACACGCCATCTGGACGCAAAAAGTCATCATCAGCAGCAAAAGTCATCATCAGCAGCATATCGCAAGACGCAAAAAGTCATCAGCAGCAGCAAATCCACTTTGAAAAGGCACGGCAGGTGTTTGCAAACTTCCACAGCTATTAAAACCTTATGGGTGCTGCAAAATATCTGTTGAACATGCACATCCATGTGTTTGGATTTGGGAACTATAGCTCTGGCAGACAGAAGAAACAGGTCAGGGTGTAGGGAAATTACCCCCATCAGGTCCTGCAGCCAACCCCATCTTTCACTCTATGACTGCTTCAAGACCGACGGGATGACCGCCGTTAAAGTATAGCAGCAGACTTAAGCTTTAACGGCGGTCATCCCGTCGGTCTCGAAGCAGTCATAGAGTGGGAGATGGGGTTGGCTGCAGAACCTGATGGGGGTATTTTCCCTACACCCTGACCTGTTTCTTCTGTAGCCAGAGCTATAGTTCCCCAATCCAAACACATGGGTGTGCATTTCAATAGATATTTTGCAGCACCCATAAGGTTTTTATAGCTGCACGGGCCAGGTACACCTGCGCAAGATGCGTGTGTACGTGTGTGTGTTTGTATATGCCGGCGCACGGATAAGACCGTGATTGCTTTTATGTGCATAATTGATTGTATGTATTTGCGTGTGTGTGTGTGTGCGCGCACTCACATGCGTGTGCGATAATGCGTGCGTATTGTGTGCGTATTGTATGCTTCCTCAACATAGAACATAAGGATACATGGAAGCCCCTTTCTGTTAGCTTCTTGCTGTACACACCGGCGCCTAAATCCTCAATCGTACCTTGCATGAGCCGACGGCAATGTCTTCTCATCCGGTTCTGCTTCTGGTACTCACGTGCGCCAGGTTTGGCTTACTGATTTCTTGTCAAGAGAGGTGGTGATTCCTGGTGTGGGTATGCACGATGCACGAGTGTTTACATGATTCAGTGTAAACCATCTCTGATCAGACATTTGGCTTTACTCCTTTTCCCAACTTGAACGTATTAATATATAAGTTTCAAATGCGTTTTATACTTAAAAATTGTGTGATGATAATTCATTTGAGATGTACCAAGATATATATATATATATATTACTGCATGCCTTTCACTAAATGAAACACCGCGTAATAAGTACTCCCTCTAGTACAACAGTTTGATCTGCAAACTTGGAAGAGCACGATTTAATGGTTTAGGTCTTTAGACAGTAACTTACCTAATCCAGATGTGAGTAGGTAGCTGGAGCTGTTTCAGGTGGGCGGGTGCCTGATAGGCGAGCGATACTACGTCCTGAAGTTTGAAGCGGGGATGTCGGTTTGGAAACCCATCACAGTGAGGCATGCACGAGCTGCCTGCGTGCGTGCGCCTCCCAGGGAGCCTGCAGCAGAGACGTAGCAATACAGTTTGAGTTACGCAAAAAAAAAGTGATGCATGGCAGGGAAATGCACCCTTTGCGCGTCTGAATACAGGTAGCACCTTTTTTTTTAATTTAGGGTGGAGGTTGCACAACAGATTCCCGTGCTCACATCCATGCAGCACATGCACGGACGCGTACAGTGCGTGTGCTATTATCTAATTAAAGAGCGTTTGCTATGATCTAATTACTAGTAAGCAAGACAGTCAGGTAAGGAGGGGAGGTCACCATTTCTATTAAAGAGGAGAACCAGAACTCACAGCTCTCTCTATGAGCCTGGCTGTCCCGGTGCTCTGGAGAAAATATCCCAGTGCCCGCCTGAGCGTGGCTTGTTCCTGATGCAGAGCCCCCCCTGCTGCCTGCACATATGCAAACACAAATCGAAAGAGGGGTTATGAAGCAAACAACCTTGACAGGATAGTCTTTACCGAGTGCAGATTGCGTGCTTTAACACCTGGATTTTTTTTAATTCAAGGTGAAGGTTGCACAACAAATTCCCGTGCTATAAAGCAAGACAGTTAGGTAAGGAGTAAGGAGGGAAAGTCACCAACACAAGATTAAGTTTCTCACGTGAACAGAAAGCTGCCTCACTTGCCGACCAGGCCTCCCAATTCTTGCGGGCAATGACCCTTTTCCAGTGGGTAGGACATGAAGTGCTGCATATGAACAGTGTACAACATGAAGGCTTGGCAGTACACTGTTCAAATGCAGCACGTCATGCCTTACCCGCCGAAAAAAGGGTCATTGCCCGCGAGAAGTGGGAGGAATGGTCGGCCAGCGTGTACAACATGAAGACTTGGCAGTAGTGTCAGCAAAAATTTTTAAGTTCCTGTACATCAGCAGTGCATGCCTGCCTATGCCTGGACACAGCTGAGTCAAAGCTTTCCTTGCTCACCTGCGGTTTGAGGGAATTGAGACAGTACATCGTCAACTGTGGCGTTGTCTCGACGAGCAAGCATACCCGCCCACCCCTCCATGCCATAGAACTTGATGTCAGGCCATATCGCACGTAGCCTGTGAGCCTCCTAATTCAGGAGGTTTCAAGGAAAATATTGACTTTGATTCGATTCGCTCGCCAATTGGCTGCATTTTTCCTGGCCTCCCCTGAATTAGGGTGATTATCTACTTGGATTCTGGACTTCCGCACTGAATCAGGATCAGTTCAGGGCACAAGCAGAGGAACAAGGGTTACTAAGCAGAGCCTTACCTGCAGACTGCAGATCAGATATCCATTCGTAATCGTTGAGTTTGTCGTATAGAGCTTTGCCGCCAATGATGAGCTCATCATTGCCTTTGGCAGCAAAAAAAGGGCTGAGCCATTCTGCATCCTGCCAAGTGATTAAAGGAGTTGATTGATGATTAAGTGATCAAGACGTACAGATGGGGTAGATGACTAAGTGATCTGAGATACCCTGCCCAAAAAGGCCTCATAATAATCACCTTCACGCCCAATTCATTCAGGTTTGCAACTCCCTGCCACTGGGGGTGTGGGCCCTTCAGGTGCAGAGCATTCTTGAAAATTGGGGGGGCCCTCCCTCTGCGAGGGCACATTATGGTCTTGTTTGTGCACATGTGTCATCAGAGAGACTCCTCACACACACATACACACACACGCACACACGCACACACGCACACACACACGCACACACACACGCACACACGCACACACGCACACACACACACACACACACACACACACACACACACACACGCACGCACGCACGCACGCACGCACGCACGCATCGCACGCACGCACGCACGCACGCACGCACGCACGCACGCACGCACGCACCGACTGCACACCTGTTTAGCTCGTTGTTCTTGAGCTCCCTTGCGAACATTAATATGTCATCGCACCAGGACTTTTCGTCGCTAAGATCAACTGTGCCTCGTCGCTTAGATCAACTGCTTGGGCAGCAACGACCCGAAGAGTTTGCATTTTTATTTTTTGACGAATAATTTTCTACTTTTTGGAAAAGTGAAAAGTGAAAAGTGAAAAGTGAAAGATACTTATCAGATTCTAAGACATTTCTTCATTATAACTGATGCTGGTCGCCAATTTCCCTGCTCCCAGGGGTTTGCTGTCCCCTTGGTGCCTGCTCTGCAGCTTACATGCAGCTGCAAAGAGGATGTAGAAATAACAGTGAAAAAAATTGTGAATGCAGCCCAGCGACAAGGACAGGCGTGATCAATAAGAAGCTAGGTAATACATGCCATGCATCCTCGCCACAAGCAGGATGAGTGTCAATTTTGCAAACCCACCATCTTGCTAAACCACATGACCTTGCCAACCTTGCCAGTGCTTGCCATTCATCATGCTGTTGTGCACAGCATATTTATTTCTAAAGTAGCTTCACGTTAATGCTACGGAAGGCCAATAGTACAACGCACCCACATGGCTCCCGCTTGCAGATGACGTGCTCGCACCTGTGTCGCCTACATCAGCCTCACTCAAAGACCTTGTTTGGGCTATAGAGGTAGGCGCGTTCTATCAAGGCCCGTTTAGAAGGCAGGAGGAAGTACAGATGTGCAAAACAGCATCACAGTCGCTTGCTTGAGAATTGGAGTCCTTCTGCATGCTGCAGATAACTCGGAGGTTCCGATGATTACCACGTGCACTTCCAATGATTACCACGTGCATGCATGTGTTTGCGTTAAAACTCTGCACCTTTCTTGGATCGTATCTCCAGCCCTGCACACGCTTTCCTTTTTTTGGCAATGTAGCTACCAAAGTGTGCATGCTCCAACAACCTCCCACGGCCATGTTGCTACTTCTTTTTTGCAAGATCAGACAACCACCCATGGCAATGCTCCAACAACCTCCCACGGCCATGTTGCTGCTTTTTTGCAAGATCAGACAACCACACATGGCAATGCTCCAACAACCTCCCACGGCCATGTTGCTACTTCTTTTTTGCAAGATCAGACAACCACCCATGGCAATGCTCCAGCAACCTCCCACGGCCATGTTGCTACTTCTTTTTTGCAAGATCAGACAACCACCCATGGCCATGTTGCTACTTCTTTTTTGCAAGATCAGACAACTACCCATGGCCATGTTGCTACTTCTTTTTTGCAAGATCAGACAACCACCCATGGCCATGTTGCTACTTCTTTTTTGCAAGATCAGTCAACCACCCATGGCAATGCTCCTACTGCAGTGTGTAAGATCAGACACCCCCCATCTTAATTTGACTGTCCTACATTGCGTTATTTGCCCTTTAGTCAAAACGGTTGTAGCAAAGCTACCAGCTGAACCAGTTATCACGTATCATCACACCGCCATTGCTCTCAGGCTATAAAGCAAGCCGGCCTCGAGAACATGGCTCTGTTGACCTGCACAGCTTTTGTTCGCACCGCCATTGCTCACACCGCCATTGCCCTCAAACTATAAAGCAAGCCGGCCTTGAGAACGTGGCTCTGTTGACCTGCACAGCTTTTGTTCACACCGCCATTGCTCACACCGCCATTGCTCTCAGGCTATAAAGCAAGCCGGCCTTGAAAATGTGGCTCTGTCGACCTGCACAGCTTTTGTTCACACCGCCATTGCTCACACCGCCATTGCTCTCAGGCTATAAAGCAAGCCGGCCTTGAAAATGTGGCTCTGTCGACCTGCACTGCCTTTGTGCCCATCAACAGCAGCTTACAGCAGTATGCTGCCATGTGTGGTAGCAGCCCTGCATTTTTGGCCGCAAATCTCAAGACAGACGCAGGGGCGCAAGCATTGTACTCGCACATCATCCCTGGTAGGCCGCATTTTTGGCAGCAAATCTCAAGACAGACGCAGGGGCACAAGCATTATACTCGCACATCATCCCTGGTAGGCCGCATTTTTGGCAGCAAACCTCAAGACAGACGCAGGGGCGCAGGCATTGTACTCGCACATCATTAGGGTTGGCCAGAACCGTATACATACACCGTACATGACCATATATTTGGTGGTTTCCCTGCCAAAAATACCGTATATACACCGTATATATATGGTTCTGGCCAACCCTACACATCATCCCTGGTAGGCCGGCATGTACCTGCAATTATCTTTGTGTTGTTAAATCAGTATAGATTGTTGTGCTGAGTCTTATACTTTGCAGTGACAGTGATTTGCTATGACAATCAGGTTAAGTACCTGAGTTCCTGTTTACATGTCTGATTGTGCAAGGTAAGGCTGGTGATGGTAATAGAGCTAGCCGTGTCTTGAGCCCGTTCCTGTGACTGTAATAATAAATGAAGGGCTTCTTCAACCTTTAAATCTCGGTGCTAAAGTCTGTTAGCAATCATGTGCTGAGGGAAAGGAGAGTTTCCAGGCCAACGGGATTGATACAGAAAACGCAGCTAGGTAGCAGTATCCCTCACAATCAATTTACACGTTTATTTAGAAACAAATGACGACATGTACAAAATTTATTGCTTCACCTCAGAACTAAAACAATAACTGAGGGGAACAGTACAGCTGCAAGCTAATTAGCAGGCTCTGCTCCCTGTCTAATGATCGATTACATGGCGCTGGGGTTGTGTTTTTTTTTATGTATGAAAATGGCCCTTGCCAAGAATACACCGGCCCCAAATATGCATCTGAAATGCCACTGAAATTTTCACTTCTTTTCTGCAGGAGTTGCGTACGGGCTCTCTGATTTTCCTGCGGAAACAAGTTATTACACAAGTATGAGCGGCTCGCCTCTGGTGGTGATAAAAAAGTGAGGGTGTTCTGGCGCTCTTGGCATTGTTATTGGAAAGGACAGTTGGCTGCTATGACCTAGCCAGATTTAACAGCTTCAGAGTCCTGCTTGCTGCATTCCTAGATGGTGCTACCAATTTTCTTGTTAAATGAGCAACGTTGGAGCAACAGCCTTAACTGCAGGGCGGGACTTCTTGAAAAATGCATCAAAATAGAATACCTCATGTACGGCCTGAATCATATACCTAAGTTAACAAGGATACCACTTTTTGAATATGGTGAATGGCAATGACTCACTTGGGGCCTTGATCGTTAAATGGTCGAGCAATGCTTGACTTACCACTGCCGACAAAGGTCATTGATTTTTCCTGCCCTTCCTCAGGGGCAGCACAATTTCTGTTGCCAGGGGCAGCACACTTTGTGCCCTCCTTTTTTTGTGCCCTTCCTCAGGGGCAGCACACTTTGTGCCCCTTCCTTTTTTTGTGCCCTTCCTCAGGGGCAGCACACTTTGTGCCCTTCCTCAGGGGCAGCACACTTTGTGCCCTTCCTTTTTTTGTGCCCTTCCCCAGGGGCAGCACACTTTCTGTCGCCAGCCATCTCAGAAAAGCAAACGTGCTTTCCTCTGTCGACCTCCCCGGTTCTAATTACGAAGATCCAAGCGCTGGCATACTCCCGGCCTACAACTGCATGATCCACTGCATCGACCAAGTCCTCGTGCCAGAGGGAGATCCCAGCGTGCAAGGCCTGCAGGGTGTCACCCCTTTAGTCGATCCAGGTGACACACACAACATATCAGCTGACGCACAAAACATATACGCACATGGTATGCAGGATATCACCCCTCTAGCCGATCCAGGTGACACAAAACATAATTACACACATGGTATGCAGGATATCACCCCTCTAATTGATCCAGGTGAAGCATGCTTGTTCTCCATGGCTGTGTCACCACTACCAGCGGAGTCTTTTCATTCCATTTCTTTTGGTCTGCTGGGTATTGCCCCCTGGTTTATCCAGGCAACAAACAATACACAGACATACATGGTGTGCAGGGTGTGTCACCTCTCTAGTTGATCCAGGTGACACACAAAATACAGACATACATTGTCTGCAGGGTGTGTCACCTCTCTAGTTGATCAGGCAACAAAACAATGCACAGACATACACTGTCTGCAGGGTGTGTCACCTCTATCACCTCTCTAGTTGATCCAGGTGACACACAAAACACATACATACATTGTCTGCATAGTGTGTCACCTCTCTAAATGATCCAGGCAACAAACAATACACAGACATACATGGTATGCAGGGTGTCACCTCTAGTTGATCCAGGTGACACACAAAACACACATACATTGTCTGCAGGGTGTGTCACCTCTCTAGTTGATCCAGGCAGCTAACAATATACAGACATACATGGTATGCAGGGTGTCACCTCTCTAGTTGATCTAGGCAACAATCAATACACAGACATACATGGTGTGCAGGGTGTGTCACCTCTCTAGTTGATCCAGGCAACAAAACAATACACAGACATACATGGTGTGCAGGGTGTGTCACCTCTAGTTGATCCAGGCAACAAACAATACACAGACATACATGGTATACAGGGTGTCACCTCTCTAGTTGATCTAGGCAACAAACAATACACAGACATACATGGTGTGCAGGGTGTGTCACCTCTCTAGTTGATCCAGGCAACAAAACAATACACAGACATACATGGTGTGCAGGGTGTGTCACCTCTCTAGTTGATCCAGGTGACACACA
>Ga0307968_1000689_pt1 | contig 25407 bp, 28 predicted proteins | sample OrgLakmetagen650_FD_201834 | JGI IMG/M metagenome (GOLD analysis project Ga0307968, IMG submission 201834) | Saline water microbial communities from Organic Lake, Antarctica - #650 | ecosystem: Environmental > Aquatic > Non-marine Saline and Alkaline > Saline | place: Antarctica: Organic Lake...
CTTCCCTTCTCCATTCTTTTTATTCCTTGGAGAACACAACTCTCTCTTTAGCATACTTCCCCCCTCCCTCACCTCTTTTCTACATTTTAGTCTTTAGTTTTCTCCTGTTTCTCCGGTTTCTCTGAGTTGTTGTGTTCTCCTTGGTAATAATGACAGAGCCCTATGCATCTCACGATGCAAGCAAAATAGAACTATACCGGCATATATTTAAAAGCACATTTTTCACTTTTCTGCACACCATGTACCCTTAGGATCGTAACTGGCTGACTAGAATAGCGACTGCCCTGGTCCTTTCATTTATTTGCCCCCCCACCCATGCTCTTGTTGCTACATTGATACAACTGTAAGGCATCAAAGTGAAATGCCTGTCAATAAGTACTCTCTCGTAATGGACAAAATCAGAAATGGAAGATAACACTCACATTGTATCCCTGGTCACGTTGTAACCCTGGCCAAGTTAACCCTGGTCAAGCTAACCCTGGTCAAGTCAAAACTCACTTTGCAACCCTGGTCACATTGTAACCCTGGCCAATTTAACCCTGGCCAAGTTCAAACTCACTTTGCAGCCCTGGTCACATTGTAACCCTGACACACTGATATCCTTGGTTTGCAGCACTTTGGAAGGGCCCCAGCCGCCCAAGCTCGTAGTGCTTTGCAACCCTTGCAACCCCACAGGTCAGAAAAGTCACTGAGCAACGCTTGGATGTACTGCTTGGTACCAAAGTGGCTTTCAAATCCTGAATTCAAACGAGGAGTGGTCTTCACCGTCTCCGCAGCTTTGCCTTCCTTTTTTCGTTTCCACCATTCACAATGCTCGACAGAATGGGGCAGCTTTTTCTTTCGAGCGCTGCCAGGATTTATTTGTGCTGCATAGGCATAGGCATTTTTTACACAGTGACTCATTGAAAGCAACTTAACTTTGTGGAGCCCCTCCTTGCAAAACACTGCACTTACAACAAAAGCAAATATAGTCGTTCATCCAACCCCTAATAGCAAACACGACGTACCGATGTAGGTCGCAGCTCCTCTATTGAGTCGTCTACAGTGCTCCTCTACACTGGAATACGTCATTATTTACGATTTGGCTGTTTCCTTCCCAGTCGTGTCTCTTTTAAATAGGTGCTAGCACGCACACAAACACACGCACTCACACAAACACACGCACTCACTCAAATACACACACAAATACACACACGCGCAGGCACACTGCTTTCTCCCGAAGAGCTGCACAGGATCAGCGATTTGTGTGCGCGTACAAAAAAGACTTGGCTAGTCTTTGATGAAACGTGAGTGGAGCAGACCTTTCCCTCACTCTTTTCCTTTTTAACTCTCCCGTGCTCCTGGTCATTTCTAGGCACTCACATCCGTGCAAACAATGTGCATTGCCCTGCTCCTGCAACTGAACTGCCTGCTCGTGTGGCTTTGTTTTGAAATGCGTGTGCCGCTTTAATATTTGCAGCCACAATATTTGTGTATGTGTTTGTTTGTGTGTGTGTGGCCAAGCAAGCAATGCATCTTTCTTTGTCATTATCACACGTGCATGATCTGCACTCATACTTTGCAGGTACGAGAACTTTGTGTTTGCGCCAGGCAAGCAGCACACAAGTGTGTCCGGTCCGCACGTACTGCATATATTCTCATTCTCAAAGGTAACTTTTGCTGCATATGGGTAGGGTGCACGTGTTTTGTGCTGGCGGAATAGACCTGATCGTGCAATGCATGGGCTCTCATTCTCTCGGGATATTCTTCAAAGCACATTTCTTGCCCTGTGCCCTGCGAGATGTGTTTGCTGCATGATTCTGCAGGCAGCGACCTTAATCTACACACATTTTGAAATTAAGCTAAAACTTTTTGTTGTTCATTGCCCGTTTTGCCTGCAAGGAGAAGCCCCATACTTACCTGTTCTGTCCTTTCTTGCTATGCTCACAAGCACATCATAACACATAAGCAAACACTGTGCGTGTCTTATGAACCCCGTGGGAGTCCTTACCTGCATAAGCACTAGTGTCATATGTAGGGTTGGCCAGAACCGTATATCAACTACACCGTTCATGACCGTATATGTGTGATTTTTCCTGCCAAGAAAATCGTATATACACCGTATATATATGGTTCTGGCCAACCCTAGTCATATGTACGTCTCTGTATACTAGTCTTGTGTTTCTAAGCGGGAAGCATCGCAAGGTGCAAGGACACCTGTAATGTTATTTGCAAGCAAATGTATTGAAACCTGCGGGAAAAAGGGCCAGCTCCCAGCCTTTGCAACTTGCAAGGATTGCTCATTTGCTATGACCCCTCATGTCGTTTGCAGCTCTAACAATTTGTCCCTGTCGATTGCAGGCTTTCGGCATGATGGGCTGGAGATTGGGTTACATAGCGTACCCTGATTTCGATCGCTCAGACCGCTTGGGCAAGGAGTTCATCAAATGCCAAGACACTGTGAGTCAGATGATAACGTGTGAGCGTGTGAGTGTGCGGCACGGTGTAAGTGTGAGATGCTGTGTGAATGTGCCGCTGATTGAGTGTGAGCTGCTGCGTAGGTGACACACTGTGCGTGTGTTGATCTGTATTGAATGCGAAAGCAAAGTTTCATTATGCATATTATAGGCATATTATTAGTATAGGCATATTATTATTCACCGCTGCGTAAGTAACACACTGTGCGTGTGTTGGATACTTTGTGGTGCGAGACGCTATATGTGAGTCTATGTGATTATTATTTATGTGATTTTTGTGTGTGTGAGAGGCTGTGTGTGCGAAGTATTGTGTGAGCGTGAGACATTATGTGCTACATCTTTTTTTCTTGTGAGTGAGATGCCGCGTGCCTTTAGGGCTGAGCAAGGCTATCCCTCCCACAAAGTATCTATGCATCCTGTTGCAAGATGACTTTTTGCTCCAAAAATAATTGAGGGTGATCTAATGCTTGTGGACGTTCAAAGCAAAACAAGTTCTTCAATGCCAACCGCAGGTCTGCATCTGTGCAAGCCAGCTGAGCCAAAGAGCTGCCCTGAAGGCGTTGCAGCCGGCTGCTGCTATTTACCGAGATGCTAAGATTGAAAGCTTAAGAAGTATGACTCCTTGAAGTACTGCTTTGCTACCTTTACTGGGTCTGGTGATCGCTGTACTCTGGTCACCTTTCTCTCGTGTTGTAGCCACTACTTCTTAAATGTGTGTGCCTGTGTATACATACAATGGTGGCGCCTCCTTTTGTCCATTTCGTGCTGCAGAAAACAGGGAGCTGATTTTGGGCGCTTTATCCCCCCTCGGGACCTTGGGGAATGGCATCACCGGCGGTGAAGGTCAGTTAGCCAGCAAGGGGAAACAGTACGCATGCACCTAAGCACTGTGTTCGTATTCCACCGTGCATGTGACCAGTTTGGAATTGGTGCCCTCATCTGTGTACGGCCCTGTTTCAGGGTAAAAATAGCTAACTGCATACAGCAGCGGCGCCACACCCAGCACCCTAAAACTTCTCCATGGAGCAAGGCAACCTGCCTTGTGCATGACGCGCATTCATGGTAGCTACCCTAAAAGCCTGGTAACCCACACATTTATAGTGTGTGCATGAACACAAATATTTTGGACAGGACACCTCCAAGTATATGGTCATATGCAATATATGTATGCAGCGCTCTGGCCAACCCTTAGGGTTACACAGCATTGGCAAGCCAACGCGTTTACCTCTTTAATTGAGGTCTTACACACCATTGGCGTTGAGGTCTTACACAGCATTGGCAAGCCAACGCGTTTACCTCTTTCATTGTGGTCTTTCACTCCATTGGCGTTGAGGTGTTACACACCATTGGCAAGCCAACGTGTTTACCTCTTTCATTGAGGTCTTGCACACCATTGGCAAGCCAACGCGTTTACCTCTTTCATTGTCTACCCCATGCCACGACAGGTGCTCTGTACTTCTTTGTGAAGCTTCCTCCTGGGTTTGAAGACGATGTGGGGGCAAACCAGTGGCTGGTTAAGCATGCAGGGGTTTGCCTTGTGCCTGGCTCGCCTTGCTATGCGCCAGGTAAAGGGAACATAGGGCAAATGCAACAAATGCGCAGTAGATATTTCTCCTGGCATTACTAGGTAAAATTGCTACTTACCAAGTACGTGAGATGGAAGATATTTTTTATGTGCAAGGTCTTATGTTTATACTGCAGAACCTAAAATCGGAAACTCAGAGCATCTAAACTATACATTTCAAATCAGAGTTTAAGAATATTTGAAACCCTGTAGGACCAGGAACGAGGATCGAACATTTCCAAGGCTTGTATACACAGAAACGTCTTTTCCTCATCCATACTGGGACCGGTATGCACTACCTGCATTACTTTTTATCGTCCTGCATTTACCATTTAATTTATTGTGTTCTGCTCGCTGGCGCACGCCCCTAACTGCTTGCCCTTTCATTGGCACAATTCATTTTTCCGGGCATGCATGCGTCTCTGACCAACTCTGTCCCCTTCTTTAATAGTGCAACATCACTATTCTTGTTGCTGAAATGAAACCTGCCCTCATGACACAGGACCTTGTGTTTGTGAGCAGCAAATAAGTGTCCCTGCTTCACTCACTGCAGTGCTTCACTCCATCAAAATTGGCTTATATTCTTAACAAGTATTGTTAGTGAGACACAATTGAAGAAGAACGAATACGCAGGCTCTAAGACAACTTGCCAGATTAGATAAGTAGACGAGTCGTTTTGGTATATAGTCCCACATAACTCATCCACCACAAATGCCAAGAAGATTGGTGACCCTGGCTGCTTAGAAGACAAGTCTTGCGCCGTATGGGTATTAATCTTTTTTGCTAGAACGTAAAAACTGCCCCACGCATCATTAAAAATCCTGGGATTGCTCATTCACAATCATTACTCTCATATGCGTTCCAACGATGATGCTGGATATGAAGGGCAAGCACGCAATTCACACCTTTTTTTCCACTGTTGCTGTCACACACAGGATATGTGCGGGTGTCATTTGGCAATCTTCCTCCTGAAAAGATGCCTGAGGCAGCTTCTAGGCTCAAAACGGGGCTTGAACGTATGGTGCAGGTGGCATTTTTAGCTGGAAACTAAATGTTGCTCCTTTACATTTACACCGAAACCAAGACTGCTTTATTCAGGTAACAGGCTTTGCTTAACAATGCAGGTTGAGGAACGAGACGTGTAGTTGGACCAACTGTAAATTAGTTGATTTTTGCCCCGATTGTACATATTAGTTAAAAGTTGAAATTGACGAGCTTACATTTTTGGGCTCACCTTGTCTTCATGTTACTTGCCACTTTAAATTTATTTGGACGCCTTTGCACGACTCACAACGCATGCAGACACTGCGCTTAATTTTCTCCTTCATTCAACATTTAGTTTTTAATTTTCTTAATTGTGATTACGATGTATACAGAGCTTTGATGCTTCGACAAGTACGGCACATAAGTACAATTTTTCACTCGCTCCTTGATCTTAGTTTGTTGAGGGGGGGGAAACCACGCTCCAGCAAGGTTTGTTAGTGCAGGTATAATGGGACGTGGTCATATTTAATTAAGATTTACATGATGGGGGGACCTTCAGCCAGACTGTTCGGCAAAATCGGCCTGTGACTGGTCCTCGCCAGTCAACAATAAATTTTTAAGTTATAAGCTTAGGCCAGCTGCTTAGGCCAGCTGAGGCCTGCTTGGGCACAAAGGAAAAGATTTGTGTTCAGGTATCGTGGGGCGCGGTCACAAACTGCGTCACTTCAAGTGAAAGGCTTTCATTTCCTCATCAACCTGCAGTCCAACTCTGTTATTTCGTGAGCAAATGCCTGAAGCTACACATCAGCCTAAAGTCTCCATATTGAACGGCGGATGTAACAGTCCTTTGGAATGACTGATATCCCTCCAGGTGTACTCGTTTCTTTAATCATGCTGGGTTACTCAGATTACAAATACCATTCAATGGTACCAAGTTGGGAGTAATAGACCTAGACTTACATTAATATGGGGGCCTTCATCCAGACAATTCGACTGATCAGTGTGTCTTAAAGCGAGTTATAGAGTACTGCGAGTAATAGAAAGCGAAAAACAACATAGCCTCATCTGAGAACTGCAGTCTCAAGCTCTGCTTTCAGGCGCTTGCACTCGTCGTCCAGCCAATACACATTGCGATTTTCAATGCGCAACTGCTTAACTTCACGTCTAAGGCGGTCCACCTCTACCTGTACATCGCCTCCCGCCTGTCCTCCTTCTACCCCACTCTCCCCACCCTTTTTACTACTTAACTGCCCTCCCATGCTTTCACAAGCCCCCTGTTCGCTCCCTTTGCTTCCCGCACCCTGGGCGCTTATCATGTTTGCTGCCGGCAACGACGGCTGCCTGTCTAATGGGGCTAACTTCTCTGGCCTTCCTCCTGGGTGACCTCCGTTTTGTCCATCGCTGAGACCGCGAGGGATTGGCATGGGAGCGTGGCCGCTTTCAGCTTGACTGTTGCTCGCTGCTTGGCTACTGCTTGCCTACCAAAAGACAGAGGGTTTGAGGAGAGGTCGTGAGGAATGGCCAGAAAATTACGTGGCAAGGATGTGAGGAATGAAGAGAACAAGTGCAGCCGCAGGAATGCTCCTCACATAATTCAAGGAAACGGAGCCAATTTTGTACCTGGGAACCAAATAACATGTAAGAGCAAACACTTTACAAGTACTTGGAACAGAATAGCGTGTAAGAACAAGACATTGACAATCGTGCAGTGTCATCTGGAAGTCAGATCAGCCGGGTTTGACGCTGCGGTTTTGCACACAAAATTTCATGCGTCACCAACTTTCAGTACGAAATGAAGGGCTTCCTCCTTTGTACGTGATGGCTTATTTCAGCGCTGGCGTATTTTTACAAGCGTTCTTGTTCTTTCCCTCACCTGTGAAGCTACTTGCCTTGCCGTATTGAGCTCCTGGATCAGCACCTGGGAGGTAAAAAGGTTTGAGATTTGGTCGTGTGTAGGTCTCAGCTAAAAGAAAAATGAGTGTACAACAAAGCAGGCTTCCAGGCTCTCCGATATGTTCATATCCTTTTTTACCCACGCTTTTTGGCGATTGAGTTGTGAGACAAGCAAACATCTAGCCAGGCAACAGACACTAGGTTCCCAAAACATTAGATCGGTGTGAGCAAACAGGGCACACACATTCTCTCTCTCTCTCTCTCTCTCTCTCTCTCTCTCTCTCTCTCTCTTTTCACTCAAAGCTGCGCCTTAATTAACAGGGCAGCAAGAAAGGCTGCTTACCTCAGACAGCTTGATGAGCTGCCGGATAAGCTCGTGTGGAGAGGCAGCAGACACCAGATCCTCAACAATGTTGACTTGGGCCGCTGTGGAGGGAGAACAGGCGGGGAGGGCGTCCTGAGGAAGTGCATGGATGTGCAGGAGGGTCAGGCGAGGTAGCTAGTGTCACAAACTTTGTATAAAAATGAGCTCCTCAGCCAGTCAGATGCACTTTTGGACCCTAGGATTTTTTGTCCTAGGCTTATGGATTGCTAGAAAAACTGAGAGCCTTATAACTTGGAAATTTGGACCTTTCTCCAAAACCTTTAACAGCCAAATCGAGTAAGAAGCTCATGCTGAGAAGGATGGTGCTTTCCGATTGTCGAACAGTGCCCTGGTTGCGAAGTCGGACGCTCGAACTCCTGGACTTAAGAACTAGATAAACGGAAAGAAGACTTAAATTCAAGACATACTGGGCCTTAACGCCTCAAATGGCGATGCCGCGAAATGCAAGCCTGGTTCCCGAGCGGTGTCATGTTTTTGCATGTTCGCGATGAGTAGGAAGTTACATTTAATATCGCTGGAGCACAATTGCATTCCAGCCACTTGCTGTTGTGCTGACGTGTGCTCGCTCGGTCAAGCGCTGTCTGTGATTGAGAATGGCTGGTTTCAGGAAGTTCCAACAGACATCTTGCATCACCCATAAGGTCTTTATAGCTGTGGAAGTTTGCACACAAGATGATGAGTTGCACGACCTAGGATCCCCAAGCGCAGCGCCACTATTTTTTCAAGCATTGTGGGGCTCCTTGATGACGACCAATCAGGCTACCGTGTGTGTTACGCAGTGAGGGAGGCTTAGGATGTTGGAAATATGGGGAAAAGAGGTTTACAGGTCAGTGGATGAATCTTTCATGCACATTTCTAGCGCAGATAGATGTGTAGTGCGGCTAAGCATGTATGGGATCAAGAGGATGCAGTGGAGGGGTGTTGCTGATAACAATACAGCACCGGGTAGCACCATCTGCAGATTAAGTCCTGAATGGGAGCAACGACAGCAGAGTAAGTAAGCACCAAATGGCAACGACTGCAGAGTAAGTCCTGATTGGAAGCAATTTCCATCCGTTTTGCCTGCATTGTTTTGACCTATTCCTTTGCAGCTATGGTATGGCAGGATGCGCTCTCATCCATTCAGGACCTACTCTGCAGTTGTTGCTATCCGGTGCTAAATTGTCATATCAGCAACACCCCTCCATTGGTGAGGGATTCATCTAGTGGAGCATGACTTCTTAAGAGGCGCAGGGAACAGATAGGTTGCTGTGGCTATTGTTGCAGCACTGCTGTCCACAAGATAGTTGCAGCACAAGATTGTTGCAGCACTGCTGTCCACAAGATTGTTGCAGCACAAGATTGTTGCAGCACTGCTGCCCACACGTGCAGAAGATGATTGGATGAAAACACATTGGGAAAAAGGACCTGGAAAGAGTGACTAGGGTGGGGCCTAGGGTTTCCCAGCTTGAGGAGCACAAGCGTGGGAAATTACTGCAAACTCTGAGAAGCAGACCTGCACACACACGCACACACACGCATGCGCACACACACACGCACACACACACACACACACGCACACACACACGCACGCGCACACACACACACACACACGCACACACACACACACACAGACACTCTTGCCTTAAAGTGGTCACCCACCTGGAGAGCACTGCTCTTTGCCAGCTCATGTGGCGCTAGGCTTTCAGTGGCAGCCATCGCACTCGCAGCTGCTCGCAAACGCTTTGCAAAGGAGCCCCGCGCCCGCATGGCACCGCTAGCATGGGCAGCACCGGAGGGGCCCTGGCATCAGAAAGAAAACGAACAAAGAGAAAGGGTTACAAGATGAGCACCAGCCGAAGTAGTAGAGCCACACACGCGCTTGCATGGCACCACCGGCATGTCTGTGCAGCGCTACCTTGAGCAGCATTTCCAAGGGGCCCTGGCGGGAAGAGAGTGTGGAAGGGAGGTTTTGAAGGTTTTTTGCACTGTGTGAACACACCCAGCGTTGGCAATAGGGCACCACCGGCATTTGTATGCAGGACCACCATTTGTCAGCTGTGCCGGAGGCACCTAGACAGCTGATAGAGTGAGAGGTCAACAGGGAAGGCACTGTTGTAGGCTGCGACAATGTGGCTTCACAAATGGATAGGGTTGGCCAGAACCATAAAATTACGGTGTATATGCGGTATGTTTGGCAGGGAAATAACCAAATATGCGGTCATATACGGTGCGTGTATAGGGTTCTGGCCAACCCTACAAATGGAGTCACACCCGCGCGAGGGACCACTGCCTTCTACATGCGGGGCTGCGCATGGAGGGGGCACTGGAGGAAGAAAGGGCAACAGGTGTTGACGTGTGTCCTTGTGTAAACCGTTAGTTCCCCACCCCCACAACACCCACACACTTTTCTCCGCTGTTGCACATCCACATATTTTATGCTGTTGCTATTGCACCTGTCACTGCACCTGCACCTGATTTTGCTATCCCTGTGGCACCTACACATTGAGCTATCACACCCACATGTCTGTCTTTGATGCTATTGCACTATTGTACGATTGCACTCCCATACACTCTATCTTACTTTCTACACTAAACTATCACGCTGCACTGTACACTACACTATGCTCTCACACTACACTACACTCTACTTTACCAGAGGGGGTAAACTGAGCAAATGTCCTGATATGTGACTTTTTTAAATGCAAATCATGTTTGGATGATATAACTAGATGGCTCATGAAGTTTGGGGCCAAAAGGACAACCTCAGTGGTCTGGACAGAAATACAGTTCAAATTTTGGCACTGAGTTTCCACATTACAGGCCACCACGCCCCAACCAGGGCAATTTTTCATCCCAAAACAAGACAGGAGGACTTCCTTTATGACACTAAACTATCCTGAGGTTTGAAAAGTATAATTGGTGAAGGTTGGTTTTCCACCTTTTTGGCACCCCTTTTGCTAATTTTCTCTAAGGGAAATGGGCCAAAATGGGGTATCTGGCCAAGTACTGCTCCGTTTTGCCCCATTTTTGTTGCAGTGGTATTTTTTTATTGAAATGTAGACGATTCATATGAAATGACACAAATCAGGTCAGTGGGTGGTGAGATTTGAGAGAATGGTTGTGAAAAATAGGGTTCACGTCGTGGGCAAGTAGGCATGTGCGCCGCAACTGGCAACAGTTTTGTTCAGGTGCTATCAGCTACCTCTGGGTACCAAGTTTAGAAACTGCCAGCTCTGGCGCACATACTCAATTCACATTTCAAAAGTACCCCTGTTTAGGGCCTCAGATGACCCCCTCTGCTACTTTACTCTATCTTAACTATTGCACTCCAATACGCTCTATCTATACTTTCTACACTGAACTCTCACTCTGCACCTTACACTACACTGTACTCTCACACTACACTCTACTTTACTTTTACTATTGCACTCCTATACGCTCTATCTATACTTTACACTGAACTCTCACTCTGCACTATACACTACACTCTACTTTTCTCTATCTATACTATCACCCCCATTCATCCCCCTCCCACCCCACCTGCTGGGCTTCTTTAAACCCAGCTGCCAGTACGTGCTTGGCCAAGTACTCCAATAGGAGGGGGTGGTCGTTGAGCAGCTCATCAGAAACAAGTTGCACACTTCCTGGGGTGCTGGGTCGAGACCCTGCGGGCACATGTACAAAAGGTGGGTTTTTAGAATGCGCGACAAACCAGCTCTTGACCAGCTCATCAGGTTACCTCAAGGAAGCCTTCATTTGGGAGTGCTGGGTCAAGACCCTGCGCCATACGTACAAAGGGTGGTTTATTTAATGCTCATCAGGTTACCTCAAGGTAGCCTTCATTTGGGATTGCTGGGTTGAGACCCCAGCACATGCCCAAAGGTGTACTCAGACTGTGTAGTGGGTTCACACAGTTATTGAAAGTCTACATTATGCAACATGTTGCACTTCTTTGTGAAGTGCTGGTTCCAGATCCTGCGAACACAAGTACACAGTCTCACACGTTCTAAGCGTGTGAAGAACGTGCCATTAGGTGTGGCATTGCTTGCCACAGTGCCAGCCATTGCGTTGGTGTTCGTCTGGGTCTGGCCCCGCAACACAGCAGTTCTAGCAGGCGTGTGAGAAGGGTTGCCCATACATTGAAGAAAACACTCATGTGGCCATACATAAAAATAATACATAAAATAATATATGTATAGGGTTGGCCAGGTGTCTGCCCCTCCAGCAGAACTAGAGACCGTGCTGTGGCAGCCAAACTTGTGCATGTGCATATGGTGTTGGTGTGAATGATCACGACTTGAAATATGCAAAAGGTAGGTTTCGTGATTATATCTCAGAGAGCGGGGCGAGAGACAGCTGGCATGTGCACGTGCATGTGCTTTCCAAACTGTGAGAAGGATTGCAACATGAGCTGTGCAAAAAAAGCAATGATTGCAACATGAGCTGTGCAAAAAAAGCAATGATTGCAACATGAGCTGTACAAAAGGTGGGAATGTGAGTAGTTCCAAAGCCTGCATGTGCACATACGTTAAGTGTAAGTAATCATAAGTTAAAATTAGGGTTGGAAAGAACCATATAAATACGGTGTATATACGGTAATACCGAACTTACACCGTATTTTTGGCAGGGAAATCACCAAATATACGATCATATACGGTGTAAATGCATGGCTCTGGCCAACCATACTTAGAATGTGCACAACAGGCAGGGAGGTGAGCGCTTCAAAAGCATGAGACGGAAATAGATCGAGGCCCATTCTAGAGGGACACAAGCGCAGTTATTACAGATAAATGATGGTCGTGCAGGTAAAAATTAATGATGGTCGTACAGGTAAGATTAATAATGGTCGTGCAGGTAAGATCAATGATGGTCGTACAGGTAAGATATATGATGGTCGTGCAGGTAAGATTAATGATGGTCGTGCAGAGGTAAAGTAAAAGGTCACAGCAGTTCTAGCAGGCGTGTGAGAAGGGTTGGCCATACATTGAAGAAAACACTTATGTGGCCATACATAAAAATGATATATAAAATAATATCTGTATGATAAATCATACATAGTAATATTTAAAGGTAATAAAGACAGCAAAGCATTCATCGTGTTACCAGACGAACTAATACCTACAATGACACACATGTAAAAACATAAAAACTTACAGTGCAATAATGCAACTTCAGCAGGAATATACTCTTAATTTATACGGTCATATACAGCGTAGTATTCATACTTCTTTGGCCAACCCTACACACGAGGCTATTTAGGACAGCTTCTTTGACCAACCCACCAGCAACAATGATGACAAGGAGCGAATAGGATCACGATGGTTTACACGACCAAACCATCAAACATTTCCCAATCCCTCACTTTGCATCCACCAAATAAGACCCACCCACACATCCCACCCACGCCCACACCTACACCTACACCCGCACTTGCACCTGCACCCACCCACACACACCAAACCCCCATTTACACCCACAAACCTACAAACCTACAAACCTACACACCCAACCCCACACCCACCCACACCCACACGCACACCTGCAGCAGGAATAGGAGGAGGCATGCTCTCCCCCACACCCAGGCTTCCTCCCTTCAAACCACTCCCACCGCTACTACTCGGCTGCCACAGATTTCCCTTGCCCCCCCTCTCGAGGACTACCCCATTCGAGGAGGAGCCACTCTTTTTGGCAGGAGGCGGTCTCCTCGCACTTCCTTCCCCACTAGCATGCCTACTGCCGTCCATACTTCCACCGCTGCTCGCACTTGCACGCTTGGCGGCACTGACGCTTTCGCTGGTGGCTCTGGCGTGTGCGCTTCTGCCAGGGAGTGCGCCAGCGCTCGTGCTGCGTTGTTGCTGTTGCTGCTGCTGCTGCTGCTTTGAGAGGGGATGCAAATGAGGGCTACCTGCTGCTACGACAGAGGAGGTGCTTGAGGGCCGACCAGAGTGCTCATGTGTTTGCTGTTGTTGTTGCTGTTGTTGCTGTTGTTGCTGTTGTTGTTGCTGCTGTTGCTGCTGTTGTTGCTGCTGCTGCTGCTGCTGCTGTTGTTGACGCTGCTGCTGTTGTTGCTGCTGCTGCAGCGTGCCGGGCTTGGGAATGGTGCTGGGTTTCGAGCTGATGGAATGGGGGGCTGACAAAGGCGGTGCAGGTTGCTCTTTAGCTGAAGGCATGGAGCTGTGAGGAGCATGTGCGGTGCTTGAGGGGGGCGGTGCCTTGCTGGGAAGGCTACCGTGCTGTGTGGTTCCAGAGAGTTCCGAGGCAGACGGCTGTACCTGACGGCTGTTGTGCGCTGTGGTGGCTGCAGCTGCTGAAATGACTGGTGGTGGCGCTGCTGCCAGTCCAGACCCCTGCTCTGCTCTGATCTCCTGCTGCTGCTGCCCATCAGGTCTTTCCTCTGTGCCCTCCGTGCCCTGCTCAGAAGGGCCCAGAGGTGCAGCATGACCAGCTTGGGGCGGTGCGTGCAGTGCTGCATGCTGTGCTGTGTGCTCCGGTGTTCCTCCTCCACTGAGGCCTGAGGCCACACCTGGCGTGTATGGAGTGGCCTGCCGCTCCAAGGAAGTAACGATATCACCTAGATGGACCGAGATGGAGTTGAAAAGTGTGACTGCGTTGTGCCAGTGCCTCGTGGGTGTTGAAAGTTTGTGAAAGTTGTGCTTGAGCGTCAAGAAACAGCCTCACGTAAGAATACCAGCCTCAAAAGAACGTCCCAGAGAGCACGTCTTTGATATGACGTGATACGTGATGCACAAGTAATTACTGGGCAGAATGGTAAGCGAAAAAGGGAAGGGCACACTTGTGCAGGGTAACAGCTTTTATGAGGAAACAAGAGAGCACTTCTGAGGGAGAGATAGATAGAGAGAGAGAGAGAGAGAGAGAGAGAGAGAGAGAGAGAGAGAGAGAGAGAGAGAGAGAGAGAGAGAGAGAGAGGGTCAAGAACGAAAGCGACACGTGCTACTCAGCGTCCTATCATGCCCCCCCACAAAGATGTAGTCCGGGCGGGCACAAGGAATACAATTTTGATGATGTAAAGACAGTGCAGTGTGCGACTTTTTTGGGGCAGAAGTGCTCAGTTACTCCACATGCCTTTTGTTTTAGAGAGTTGCTGTAGAGAGAGTGCTGTGGAGAGTTGTTGTAAAGGAACAGACTCACGCCACCATAAAATGCAGCTCCTGGTGCACAGCCAACAGAAGGCGGCTGGAATGAATGAATATGAATAAAGAGAGCCAAAGCCTGATGCCAGCAGGGCAGCGTCAAAGTGGCACGCAGCCTTTTTTAATACGTACAATTTCAAGAGCGAGGAAGCTCCAAGAAGGGAGAAGACCCACCATCCAAGGTTTGCAAGGCAGCCAGCTCCAAAATGGCACGCTGCCTGTACCCAGGCATGGAGGCTATGGGGTTGCCTTCCAGATCCAAACTGTGGAGCACAGGCAAGCCGTGCAATGCCTGCAGGCGTGTTTGTGAGTAGGTGTGTGTTTGTATGTATGTATGCGAGTGTTTGTGCTCGTGTGCTTCTGTGAGCAGCCAGGAGTAGATCATCTACAGAGAGTGCGGAGCAGCTCTCCAACCTCGAAATTCAGAGCACACGTGAGCCCTGCAAAGCCTGAAGAAGTCTGTTATCGTATGCATGTGTGTGTAAAAGAAAAATAGCGTGACAATGATGGTATGTGTGTGTGCGTATGCGTGTGTGTGAAACCGCAAATAGATCACCCAAATGAGGGGACAGCTTGGGCCGTCAGCGCTTGGCAGGCACGTGTGGTGCTAAGCATGAAGAAGGGTGTGCACATCAAGGCTGGTCAAGGATGATGGCCAAACCACAAACCCTTTGGGGTTGACCTATATCCGTTCCAGATTCTGGAGCATTGGCAAGCAAAAAGGCTGGTCAAGGCTTAAAATAAGGGGTGCATGCACAGCTGAGCTGTAGCGTGTTTACTTGAGTGGAGATATAGCACATAATTAGAGTTGGCCACATATATACGGTGTCTACCTAAACAGTCTTTTAGGTAGGGAAATCACGAAGTATATGGTCATCAACGGTGTAAGTATATGGTTCTGGGTTCTGGCCATCTCTACACAACACGAGACACATGTCACAGGGTTGGCCAGAACCGTATATAAATGCCGTATATGACCATATGTCTGATAACAATCCTGCCAGAATAACTGTATATACACTGTGTGTATATATATACATGGTTCTGGCCAATTCTGCACATGTGCAAGTTTTTTGGGGGTTTGCACGGAGACACGTGTGGGTGGAGTGTGCACTGTAACCTCCACGCATTGACCGAACGTCCTCAGCCAGAGCTTTGCTCATTGAGCCTGCGTTTGAAGCGCCTTCCGACGCAACACGCAGACCTACGTTCTTGGACACACTAATTGCTAAGGATTATGAGCAGAGTAGCCTCATTACCTGGGAGCAGGCTTGGGCAGACCTTGTATGGTGTGTACTAGGTACACAGCAGTTTCAGCAGGAACCATCAATGTACATGGTGCACATACACGGTCTGGTCAAACCTTTTAAGAAGGCTTACCCGCAAGCACGAGTCCAAACAGTCAACGGCATTGTTGAAGATGGACAGGGTAGTGAGGTTGACCAGTCCTGACAACGGAGTCAAATCTCTGACTTTGTTGTTTGCTGCGTACAGCTCCCTCAGATTCACGCAGCTGCTCAGACCCTCCAAGCTGCTCACATTGTTGTGGTTCAAGTTCAAAGAGCACAGCTGCTGCAGGCACCCGAGGGCCTGTGTTGCATGCGTGTTTGAGTCTACGTGTAGGTGTTTTTTTGTGTTTGTGTTTGTGTTGTGGTGTGTGTATGTGTGTGTGTGTATGTGTGTGTGTGTGTTTGTGTGTGTGTGTGTGTGTGTTTGTGTGTGTGCATGTGTATGTGTGTGTGTACGCGCGTGCGCGCGTGCACATGCATTGCAAGTCGTGCAAAGCAAAAGAAATGACCTGAGTGTCAGTCAGTAGATTGTGACTCAGCGAGAGCAGTTGCAGCTGGCTGAGCCCAGTGCTGAGGACCTCCAGCTCGCAGCTGGTAAGCTTGCGGCACCTGAACGTTACGTACAACAGATAGGGACAGGTGAGATGCGGTTCTAGTAGGGGAAAGGATGTACAAGAAGCTAGTCTATTGATCACCTGAGATTTAGGTCCCTTACATCCTCCAGGCAGTTTTCTCCTGACAGCTCCAAAATTTCCAACTCATCCAGCATAGTAATATTGATTTCAAATTTTGTTTTCCTTTTCCATTTATTGGCCACTCTTCTGTACCAACTTCTAGAGGCTCATTGAAGTGGGCTTGGTGCTCCTGGCGGGTTAAAGATGATGATGAGAATGGGCAGGAGGGCTGGGATAGACAGTAGGGCTGGGATGGGAATGAGGCGAACAAACGTTTGTGTGCGAGCAAGTCCGAGCACGTTACCTGCTTCCCCCGCTGCACAGACCCCTCAAGAGGTAGTGCTATTGTATTGATTTGTAGTGTATATTGATTCGAAGGCTGTAGACGGTGTTTGCCCTTCCAGACGCAAATGCACGCACGCACACATGCGTACACACACAAAAACACACATACACGCGCAAACACACACATACACACTCACGCACACACGTACGCATATACACGCACAAACACACTCAGAACACACTCACACACACACACACACGCACACACACACACACACACACACACACACACACACACACACACACACACACACACACACACACACACACACACACACACACGCGCGCACACACACACACACACACACACTCAAAACACACACACACACAGTGACACACAAGACACACACAAGAACAAACACACACAAGACTACATCAAATCGTGCTCACTAGGGCACATGTGCCACTGCATGATTGCCCGATTCAGGGGAAGACCCCCATCCGGAAGCTGATATTGCTAAGGCACGCGGATGCTGGCTTCCCTCCCAACACCAAAGACCACGAACGACCCATCACTCAGAGAGGGGTGCAGCAGGCTATCAGTATAGCAGATGAAATTAGAAAGGTCAGTGGAGGTGGACCTGGTTCAGAGTGGAGAGGGAGGCTAGTTGATCAAGTTGCTCCAATTTTTTGCTGATGTCCACCTCCGTCGCCGCGGCGAGGCTGCACAGGGCTTACTTTTGTTCCTGTCATACTCCACTTATACTAAGTTGCGCGTCGAAAGGCAGTGAGCTACTCTCTTAAGCTTTTGCTTTTGAATTGGTATTAGGCGTACAAAGCCTTTGATATGTTTGGCTAAGTGGTTCAAGACAGCGTATGTGTGCGCTTCATATGAATACTTACATATGAATACCTGTATGTTTATTACAAGGTTACACGTTTTTGCGTCCTCTTTCTATTCTGTATTTGTATGCGTGTATGTGAATTGGACATGTGTGCTCTATGCATGTGCGTTGTTTCCTTGTTTCTGCGTGCGTACGTTGTTACTTGGATGTGCGCGTCGCAATGGGACATGTGTGCTCTATTCATGTGCATATGCGTGTGTGCAAATACGTAAATGTGTGCGTTGCAATGGTGGATTCGTGCCCTCTTTGTGTGCACATGCGTGTGTACATACGTGCATATGTGCGTCGCAGTGATACATGTGTATGTGTGCTCCTTGCCTCGCAGGCTGGATGGGAGCCAGATCTGGTGCTTGCCTCAAACTCCAAGAGGACAAAGCTAACCCTGAACGAGATGACCACCGTCATGGAGTCACTAGAGGCTGTGGACACCCACTTGATGGGGTGGGTTTACTACTAGGTCATCATGCAGCTTTTGTACTCCACTTCAAGGGGTGCGTTTTTACAAAGGTTTGGCCAGAAGCCTGTAAGTACGATCTTGACACAAGACTTTCAGCAGAATCTCCAAGCACACGGCCTGGCCAACCCTGTTACATGTCGCGTGCAGGCCGATGTTGGCATCACGTCGGGTGCATGATGTTGGCATCATGTCGTGTGCAGGCCGATGTTGGCATCATTGGAAAGCGCGCGCCTTATTGATGCGACTCAAAATCATTTAAAATGACGTCAACTGCATTGTTGCAACTCAAAATGAGGGTCATTCGTTAGGATTGAATATCAGCCAGCTCCTATCCGCCTGCAGCTCCTTTCCGCCTTTAGGTTCCGTGTATGCTGCACAACGTGGAAGTGTGCATGCATAACTACGGTGCACGGGAATTTGCAAGCGTATAATTTGTATGATATGCAAGGTTGTGGGAACCGGCAAACCCCACTTATTATCTGTGAGCTGGAGGTACGCCACACATCAAAGAAAAGATTGAGCATACTTTAATTAAATTCCAGGAGGGGTGGGATAGGCCATCTATTGCTGACTTTCTTTCTTCAAGACTCCTCTGCGTTCCAAATTTCTCCCTCTTCTGACTTGGCAAGATTGTGTACGGCGGTGCTGCTTTCCCATAATTCCACGCTTATCTGCCTGTCTTCTAGCTGGTGGTGACCTTCTTCACTGCAGTGACGTGTGTATTTACTGCTTCACTGCCTCCCGGATAGGTCAGATAATGACCTTCTGTCGTGCGTGTGCAAATTGTTAGCTGATGGCAGCACCGTCACTAAGTGCCTCTTATCCAAAAGGGCCTAACTGAGGCCCATGGTGATTATTTTTAGGATGCCATTGCTCATGTGCGCCCAGATTGCAAGCTTACAATTTGCAGGTAATGTGGGGGTAGGAGTTTGAGCTTGTTAACTTGTGAGTGCATGCTCAATCTTCTGAGGCACGCAGTCACGACAAATCATGGTGCCAGCTTAAATATGAATTTCGGGCATGAGCTACACCATGGCCAAACAACCATTCATTGTTAGTTACATTATTAATACCATGGAAATCATGGAAGTATACCATGGAAGTCATGGGAGTATACCATGGAAGTCACATCATGAATACCATGGCCAGACAACCATTCATTGTAAGTCACATCAATAATACCATGGTAATAATGGAATTATACCATGGAAGTCATGGGAGTATACCGTGGAAGTCACATCATGAATACCATGGCCAGACAACCATTTATTGTTAGTCACATCATTACCAATACCATGGAGAGTTTGCACAATTTGTCCATGCCTCTAATTTTGCATGCCAATGCAGGCCAAGTTTTAGCACAGGCCCTATCATATTGCTTTTAGCACCATCGATCCACTTCAATCCATGTACAGAATGATAGGTCATTACAGCAGAAAGTGATGATGTGCTTACCGCTGGTCATGTATTATGTCCAGCCTATCCCTGTGTGGAAAAATGCCCCCAAATGGCCATCATTTACCCGTCTGGACAGGGAGGGTTTTAATTATACTATACCTAAATGTTCTTGGGTTCTTGGGAGAGCCATCAGCTTTCAATCTTCGGGCCAGGTGTGGAACTCCCATCAGCCTTAATTTGTCGGGCCAGGTGTGGAACTCCTGCAAATTTCCTGCCAAGTATTAATTAGGTCATGATGCCCGGAGGCTTGTCCATAATAGCCGTTCTGCAAATATAGAATCCTCTGTAATAATCTATTTTTAAACTTTTCGGCCGCTCTACGCAGTTGCAGCCCTGTGCTTACATCACAATTTCTGTGATATATATATTTCTGTCACTCTTTCAGGTCGCTCTACACAGTAGCCGCTCTGGACGGGCAAACCAGGCAGCACATGCGGGAGTGCATGAAGGAGGTGGTGTCCGACACCAACCATTATTGTGTCATGTTTGTGGGGCACAATAAAGGGTGCGCAGGGTTGTTCTGGCGTGTTCATGAATCTTACATTCTGTGAGTGCGGCGTGCATACATACGCACGTTGGTTGCTTTATTGAACACTTAGGGTTAGCTTGCTTTGCCCATACACCCTAAGCCAATCCTTCCTGCATAGTGACACCGACACACGCACCCACACATGAACATACACACACACGCGCATGCATGCATACACATGTACACGCACACACAATGGTATGCATCCACACAGGTGGGCTGAGGCAGCGTCCTCCATGGCAGGCCAGGCTGTGTCCCTGCAAAATGCCAGTGCAGCACTTCTGCAGGCAGCAGGGGACTCGTGGTCTGACGTTCTGAAGGAGGACCAAAAGTGGCAGCTCGTGAGCGTTTTGGAGCCTTTAATATAGCCTCTGAGGCCATCACAACCGTCGCGTTAAAGCAACCGTCATGTGCTAAGACTTGTGGCTGAGTAGAAGATTAGTAGAATAGTGCTGGCCAAGAGTACACCACAGAGTTACAACTGGTAGTGATTTCATCTGCTGTCAGATATTTTAGTAGTTTGTAGGACCCGTTATTTCTGGTTGCAGACGATAAGGCCCCCTTACTGACTAGAACAGCAGCTTCATCGCGCTCTGCTTCCTTGTTTTTAGTTTACCTAGCAGAAGAATTTTTCCACACGGCATAATTGCGTGACAAGCAAACTAATTGCCCTGTTCATCAACCTGATAATTGTATGTATTGTGCTAAACACTTTCCTAAATTTCACTTGCTATCTTGTATCCTATTTGTTCATGCCCCGTCCCAAAAGTAAGCCCTGTAGAAGGTCTGCATGTCCATGCTGATGCACAGAGGAAGTGGTGAGTTTTTTACAAAGCCAGCTTTGCGGCGCACCTCAGCCAGCTTAAACGCTAGTTGTGATATGTGTCATGAGCACTTTTTGCTGTAGTATCAAAGTATCCTCTTGTTCCAGGTCGAGCATGTTGTAACTGAAGGCAGTTTGCAATCCACCATGATTTTACAAAGGCAAATCCACATATTGGCCGCACCTGGCTCCTCAATGGAAACAGCAATGTAATAATCATGATCATGATAATTAAACAGAGGAGGGAATGAGAAGTTCAATGAAATAAGAAAAAATTCCAACTCCTAGCATTTGCAGCTAGCTAAGGAAAACAGAGCTCTCTCTCTCTCTCTCTCTCTCTCTCTCTCTCTCTCCCTCTCTCTCTCTCTCTCTTTCTCGCACACACACACACAAACACACACACACACAAACACAGAAGAGCAAACAAAGAATGTAGAAATACATGTGTGCAAAAAGAAGCACCAAAGAAAAGAATGCCTTCACAAAAAAGACTGGTGGTACATATCTTGGACTAAGTACTACACGTACAACAAAGAGGAGAAATACTACAAGTGGCAGGTTCGCCAGTTCGGAGAAAGGAAACTACGGGCTTCTCTCTTTGATGGCCAGGTATCAGGTCGTAAAGGACTCGCCACAGCCGCAGCTCCCTTTACTGTTGGGGTTCTCAAAGTGGAACTCCGACCTGCAAGGAGGATGGTGATGAATTGGTTTCTGCCAGATTTTGTCGCTGCAACGCATTGCAAACAGTAAATCATGGTATGTGTCTGTGTGTCTGTGTGTCACAGTGCCACAGCACACAGCCTCCCTGACCCACAATGCGTTTTTTGTGTAATGGTTGGCGAGATGAGTTTGTTGCCGAGTGCGAGCATCAGAGTGCTCCTTTGAAAATGTGGTTATGTTCCTAATTCACACCCAAGGTGTTAACATTATCTGTAGGGTTGGCCAGAACCATATATATACGGTGTATACCATATATCAAGTATATCACCGCCCAGGAGGCTGCTTTTTTCCGGAAGGCATGTCCACTTTTTGGGGTGGAACCCCTGAGGGACCACCCACCCCCCAAACCCCCCTTCCAGTGCTCCCACCCAGACAAAAAGGGTACCAATCTGCGCCTTTTTGAATTCTGCATCCATCTGCATACTCATCAAGACCTGAAACTGAAGTGTTGCAGAGTTATGGGGCAAAATTAAGATACCGACGCCCATGCACACATGACCTAACAGGCACCCACAACTGGCTTGCACAGCCCCACATTGCTTCCATTTCTTCAAAATTCCACTGGCTATCTCATGCTGGCACAATCCTGTAAGTTTGGGGTTAATTGCTGCTGCGTTATTGGCTTGACTCACCTCGCGGCCTGCACACGAGCGCGTGGCCCCTGACTTTTGAACATGTCCACAGAGCCCCCTTATCCCAATTTGCTCAAAAAGGGTGCCAATCGACTGGGCTTGAGCTGAGAATTCTGACGATGCTTTTAAAATTCCGTTGAAGTGGCCCAGAAAAAAACTGGAGCCCCCCCACCAAAACCTGAACCACATCGGGGGACCTTCCCCCTCCTCGTATGCCATGGCTCCTCCTGAGTGAGTGGCTGGTTGGCGTTTAGCTTCTGCCAAGTGGCAGGAGGAGCAGATAGACACGGCTTCGTTATATACGTCAAACATTTACATTGTACTCCTAGTATATTTGATCCTCAGTAGACTGCAAAGTTCCAAGCGACAATGGGTCACCATCTGCTCATACGGGGATTCCGAAAATGTAATTTTTTTATCGATAAGTAGACATGTCGTCCAAAAGTTATGCTTCCTGAGGCCTCCTGCTCCGCCCCTAATTACTGTTTTCTGTGGGGGGCGGTGACAGATTCTCGTGAAACAGTAGGTAAAAATCTATTTATTCCTAGGGGGAGCGGTAGTGAAAGCTATTTATTTGTTTGAAGTGACAAGCGGTCAAGATGCCCCCCCCCGCTCCACCTGCCCCTTCCCCCCCCGACCCCGCCCGTCTGCAGCAGGCAAGAGCAGACCGGGCTGAGCGAAAGGCACAAAGAGCGCAAGAACAAGAGGCAGCCATGCAGGTTTCACAAACCTTGGTTCGCCCCCAGGATTGTATGGTTGGTAATGCATTGGCACTGCATTGTGGTTATGCAACTAATGAAATTGAGACAAAATTGCAAGCATGCTCTCATGCAGCAGCAGAAATGCGCAGGCGCACAACGTGCACACATGCGCACACGCACATTCACATGCACAGGCGCACACACACAGGCGCACACACGCACAGACACACATTCACACATGCACAGGCGCACACACGCGTGCACACACACACTCTCTAGCACCCTTGCGCGCACACACACACATACACACACGCTCTAGCTATAGCACCCAAGCAGCGCGCAAAGCTAGCACAAGCATGCAGCAGCATGTGGCAACAACAGCAAGAGTGACAATGGCAGTGGCTTACATTCGTCCTTGAGTTTGTGGGTGGTGGCTACACACAGACCCCCGGGCTCCAAAAGCCTTTTTGAGAGGGAGTGGTTGCTGAATGTGACTGTAAAATTATTAATTCTAGGGGGAATGGTTGCTGTTTTTTTCTGTAAAATAATTTCGAGGGGGGTGGTACATGTACATATGGTACACGGTATTTTTGGCAGGGAATCACCAAATATACGGTCATATACGGTATAGATATACGGTTCTGGCCAACCCTACACGTGAGCTTGTGCTCCACAAAAAAAAAGCATTCCCTCGTTCATCAAAATTTGCGCACTCTCACGCACATACATCTGCACGCACATGCAAGCACACCCACCCTCACGCCCACATTAATATTCTTTTTTGTAAGAGCGTGCATGCGTGCCCCCACCCAACACCTCCAGCCGCCCATGCAACAGTGACAACAGCCACACAGAAAGTGCGATAATCACTTGAGCTTATCCTGTACGTACTTCCTGCACATCCACACCTATAAAGTAATCGCACAATAGCACTCACTTCAGCTCATCCTCTACATACTTCCTGCACATTCACGTATAATTTCATCACGCAACAGCACTCACTTGAGCTTATCCTCCACGTAGTTCATGCGTGTCCCCAGGAGGTGCATCACCGCTGTGGGCTCTATGAGCAGCTTCACACCTTTACTGTCCACCAGCTCGTCAAACTTGCCCTTGCTCTCTGCAAAATGCGTGCGGGGAGCAGGCACACATTGATAAGAAATGGAAATTTATGGGTTTAATAATTGGCCAAGCACGCATCAGATCCTGGTGAGAAGTTTGGCATGCGTAGCTTTCAAGGATGAAGGGGTTTGCTGCATTACGTGCGTCAGTTTTTGTCTGTTTGTACGTTTGTGCACACCGTCAAGTTCAGGTTTTGTATTGAAGGTCTCATTGTGCTTGCCTGTATGAAAGCAGTCTAGGCAGTGCGTGTCACGGTATGAGTTTGCTGTTTGAGCATCAGGATACGATTTTTGCGCACGCCACGTAACTTTTGGCGTAGCACACTCTGTGTGCATGCATGCCCTTTCTTCTGGCATTCCTTTTGACAGTCAGTGCATAACAACCATGGTGCATATACATTGTTGGTGTATGTGTGTTAGGCTTACAAGCTTACAATTGTGTATATTCGTGTGTGTGGAGGTGTATGTGTGTGTTTGCAGTTGCGTGTGCATTTGCGTGAGTATGCGTGCTTACGTGCACGTGGTTTGCCTGTGTCTGTGCTCAGGTGCACATGCACGTGCATGTGTATGTAGTTGTGCATGTCAACGTGCATGTGCGTATGTGATAATGTTTGTGTGACTGTGTACGTACATGTGTAGATTGTGCGTTTTTGTGTGTGTGTGCCTAATTTGTGTGTGTGTGCGTGTGCGTGTGCGTGTGTGTGTTTGTGTGTGTGTGTGTGTGTGTGTGTGTGTGTGTGTGCGCGCGCGCACACATGCGCGATACATTAGCCCTCGCGTATTCAACTAGCTTTCTGTGGAAGTCATGAAAGCACCACTCACCAGCATAATTCAACGTGTAGCTGAGCCCACTGCAGCCTCGCTTCTTCACTCCTACCTTCAAGTACTCCTGCGTGTACAGCGTAGTAGAGGTGCTCATTCAGGGTGAGCGAATGCCTCTCTCCTTATACATCTCTTTCAGCCCCGTGCCTATCCTACAAGCATAAAATGCCTACCATGTGACGAGCATCCAGAAGCTGCCTGATTCTGGCCGCGGCCTCGTCACTCAGTTCTAGGGCCTGCTTCTGAAGTCTTGGGCTGGGGCGCACGGACTTTGCTGCTTGGACCTGCTCTGCAACAGGCTTTGCAGCCTGCTTGACTGCTGCTCCTGCCAGGGCCAAAAGGCTAGGTCGCATCCAGAGAAAGTGATACAACGGTTGTGAGTGTGGCAAATCAGAATAGGTTGTAAATATTTATTATTTACACCGGATGGTTTGACTCTCTTATTTTGTTGTGGATGGACCAGAAAGCCTTGACTGACAAGTAAGAAGGCATACATACACACACACACTCATTCACACACACACACTCACTCTCACACACACACACACACACGAGCACACACACACACACACACAC
>Ga0307968_1000690_pt1 | contig 25401 bp, 30 predicted proteins | sample OrgLakmetagen650_FD_201834 | JGI IMG/M metagenome (GOLD analysis project Ga0307968, IMG submission 201834) | Saline water microbial communities from Organic Lake, Antarctica - #650 | ecosystem: Environmental > Aquatic > Non-marine Saline and Alkaline > Saline | place: Antarctica: Organic Lake...
CTGCTGCTGCCCCGAACCCGATTCGCTGTTTGCCTGAGATGGTTCGGCCCCCCCGCCCAGCGGACGAGGGGGCAAGTAAAAATGTGTTTAAGGTAGCGCTGTTTAAAATGATATTAATTCTTTTTCAAAGTCTGACTAGATGTTCATGCGGACAGTCCAACAAAATGTGTTCCTCATCCTGAATAGTGTGCCAGTCACATCTGTCACAGATCCTGAGCTCATAAGGCCTTCTATTCCTGTCATGACGCATTCTTTGGACTAGAAAGTTGTGGCCAGAAAGGCGAAGGCAAGAAAGTGCTCGGCTGAGGTTGCTGGGAATGTCCAAGCGAAACGTAAACAAAAAGCGAAACGTCTAAGAGAAACAAGAGCAAGAGATGGAATGATGAAAGGAAAATCCGGGGGGAAAAAGGCAAGAAGTTGGAAGCCAAAAAGGGAGCCGAAGTATAACATTATCAGCACAAACAGTTTGGTCTGAACCCGGTCTTGTAAGAAGCAATGACAGTGCACAATAGAAGGCACACCGAAGGTCAAGCCGGCTCTAAAAACCAGAAGCAAAGTAGCAGGTGGGTCCATTAGGCAGGCGCAGGCAGATTATATTTTAAAGTATAAAGAAATGATGATGATGGCGTATTACATAGGCCCAGGGGAGATAGCAAGCTCCCTACTACTACGAGGTTGAAACGAAACTGAAAGTTGATAAATAAAAGGGAAGCAAGAGAGGCAGGCTGGAAGCGATAACAGAAAATAGAGGGGATAACCAAGGTGATGAGAAGAAGGGCAAAACGTGTACGAGGAGGTCAAGCACGGGAAAGAAAGAAGGAAAGAAAGCCTGCGTACTTTGGTGCCCACGTAGAAAAAACGAGGTTTAGGAGGACATGGCTATTAAAGAGTGAAAAGGCAACGGACCGATCTAGCTACACCACCGCGAGGCACTCAAAAACTAGGGAAGCTAAGAGTTAGCCAGGATAAAAGCAGCTAAGAAATGCATAAGAAGCTGAAATTAAAGAAATGCATTACAGATAAAGCCATCACTTAAAACGTGTGACTGCTAGGCTGCGTGTTTCAAACATGTAAAACATGTGATAACTGTGATAACTGTTGTTGTAGTACCAAACTTGTAGCACCTTGTCACGCCCAATCGTTGGCAGCGACGAATCGTGTGACAAAGCAGTTAAGTTGGTTGACAGTTGAGAGTTTCTTTATGTCTTGTTCAATAAGCTGGATGGCCAGTCTTATTGATAACCTTTATCTTCTGGATTTGATAGTTTTAGTAATCAATTGACAACATGTGAACTCTAAGAGGTACCATTAGAGGGGATCCTCAAGAGACCCTGTGCCGTGTAAGGTCTCCGATTCTATTTGTTCGTTCGTATAGCGATGTTAATATGTAACCACATTGAGGCCGACAGATCCGTCTGAGTCATGGGTCCCAGCTCCGGAGAAGGAGCAGCAGTGTGCCATTGCACGCTAAGCTGAGTAGACTCAGAGTAGTAGACACACATACATGTGTGCAGAGAGCGCACAAGGGCATGGGCCAGAGAACTGGTAGAAGCATTAGGGACCAGCGATGCAAAGCAAGAACTCACTCCTCTATCTGCTGGATGGTTTTTCCACCTTGGAGGCCTTTCTTGGTCCAGTAGATGTGCTGAGTCTTATACTTGCAGTGACTGTAATTTGATCTGACAACCTACGAAAAAATTTGGAAAAGGGAAAAGGCACAACGCTGTTTGTGACATTAATGCAGCACCGAATAGAACCTGGAAACAACAAATTTCAGCAATTCATAAATTTGCAGGATAAGCTATTAATGCTTTGTTCTGGATGTAAACTAACACGACCAGAAGTTTCAAAGTTACCGGATCTTCGTTTACCAAGTCAATGTTGTGACATCGTGGCTGATCGTGCAATGTTTAGGTTTCAAAAATATAGCATTGACGCCTTGGCAGATTAAAGGAAAGGCACCATCGCTGCTGACTCTGGAGATGGCCTCTCAAAACACTCAAAAATATCTTCAAAAACCCGGTAAAAATTTCATCGATTTCAAAAACGAGATACCGTTGGACGATGGTCAATTGGCTAGATAACGGAATTTACGGTTTTAATATGTATTTCGAAGGCAAGAGTTGTATGAAATAGCAATGACTCGTAGAAATGCTGCGTCTTCTCTCTCACAGACATCCCCTCTTGTCTTTCCACAGCAAGGCAGTTTGTGACAGTTTGGGCCATCCCATAGCAACATCAGCACGCCATCAGTGTAATGGCCAGTCACAGCGGGAAGGAGGAGGAGCTGAGGGGCTGGAAAGGGGAATGGACGCAAAGCGCACGCCCGTGGAAATCAAGCTGAGAAGGAACGAGAAGGTGCGCCTTCTGCTTACTGTGCAAAACGCGGAAACAACTACGGAAATTTGGCAATAGAACACTGATGGTGTGCAAGCAGCGCTTGGATATGACGTACAAGGACGGGGAGCAGTTCTCACTACCAGCAGAGCTTCTGCGCGTGTGCAGCCCATCAGCAGACAACCAAAGACCGGGAAGGGTGGGTTACTTGCTGAAAAGGGCGTCTTGTCTGCTTTTTAGCTCCGAGCACAATTAGTGCAAGTTTGCTGCACGAAAACGTTGTACAAAGCAGGATGTAAAGGTTGCTGCGGCCTTATGTCAATGTGTACATAGTTCACATTTGCGCAGGTGGTTGCAGGGCGACGCCACGTAGGCATCATGGGAATTCAGTCTGTAGGCCGTTACGCAATCAGGTAGTTGCGCAAGCATGCTCTTGGCAACCTGGATTTTTAGAATTTGACAGCGCCAATGTGCAAACAGCAGCATCATGGTCGTGCTTCCTGCTCAAAATTCCAGTTTGTTATCCAAGTGCCGAATTTCATATTTCATACCAACTACACAAGTAAGCCCTGCACGGCAACACACACCTTATTGTGTGAGCTTGAACACTTGACAATGAACAGGCTTTCACCTGGAAGCCCTGCTTCTACTTGCAGGATTCAGTTTGATGACTTGCATCATACCGGTTTGTACACCTGGGAGCTGCTGTACAACCTGGGACAACATAAGGTGAATGCAATTTTGCGAGGGCGCTTTCTTTTTATTTTTTACACTTCTGTATAAGCGACCAGAGGCTTCCAAGCCACGTTTTGATATGGCCAGACATCTAAACATTTGATGGCCAGGCAGACCTCGCTATGGAATTAAAATTGCGATTACAAACTCTATGTTTGGGAATTGCTTGGAATTACAATAAAGTGGCAATAAATCAAATTTAACGTCTGATGTAACTGCTGCTGGCGTAAATCGACAAGCACTTTTTTTGTAACGCACCACCCGACGGATTTAGAACCACACGGCTCTCTTCCTCCTCTGAAAAAAAGCGGATTTCGGTGTGATGGATAGGCAATCAAAGAGGTAGAAGCAGGAGCAGGCTTCGAGCATGGGCTTTCTACCAGGCAACCCAAATGATAGCAACAAAAAAGCAGCGCCGGGGGGGTTGGCCATGGCACTTCATGGCTTTCTATGTTCTAGCTTTTATTTAGTTGCAGAAAGCAGGTCATTCATTGAGCCTAAGCCTGTGCAAGAGTTGGATTTGCAAGTTTTGATGTGCTGTTTTAATCGCACTTCTTAACATACAGCTGCCTCCAAGCTTCACGTGCACACGTGCACCTGTCACCTACACTGCTAAAATCGTTCATACCAGACCTTGCCTGTTCCAATTTTGTTACCGGCCATGCTTGCAACCCTACATTCTTTTTTCTTTAATTGTGTGCAACACGGTTTATTCTGTGTGCCTGCGCAGCTATCACGAGCACGTCAGTATATTCGACAACTGCAAGAGCAAGGTCTCAGCAGGGAACCAGCTCGGCCTACTAGAAGCCAGATGAAGGGTAAAAAGAAAGATGGCAGCTGTGGGAGCGATCACAGCCGTTAGGTTTGAACCCGCCGCCGTTAGCCTGCATTCAGGTAGTGCTCACTGACGTCAGCACCCACAATCTTTATTTGTTACAGCTTGGGGCTGAGAGCAGTGCTCTGCTGCGCCAGTGTATTCATTCTTATTTTTAATGAAACAGACGTAAAGCCCTCTTTTGTGAAAACCCAACCCTGTGCTTTCCATTTGCGAGCATATTTTTTATGACAAGGAATTCATTTGCTCTCTGGTGGAATATAACGTGTGTCCTTCTTCTCGGCCTTTCTGCAAGCAAATTTCCTCTTCTTTGCATATTTTGCAAGAATAGAAAGAAAAGAAAGACTCCGCTGGTAGTGATGACACAGCCCCTAATCCCCTCCCTTAATTTTGCTGGCTGTGTCACCACTACCAGCGAAGTCTTTTCTTTTCTTTATGACACAGCCAGCATAATTAAGGATGCATTTCAGAAATATCCCAACTCATGAGTGTCAGGTTAAATCCATGTCCGCTCCATTCATGGTGAGTTGCATGCGGCACAATTTTCGGCTTTCGAGGGGCAGAAAAAAGGACAACGGACGTGATAGATGTTGTCGCAATTTCGCGACTGTTCAGGCCTCCAGCAAAACAAGTCAAGGCGCATTTATAAATAAAGATTAGGCATTTCAAATTTCTAGTGGGAGACTTGGCTTCTCCATCGTTCCAATGTGCCATCGTTCGAAGCATCCGATTCAAGGACTTAACTTTGCTCGCCTGAGGCTGAAGATGAAATCTCTTAAATATGTTCATGTTTATTCAAGAGTGTTTCTACTTTTGTCCACAACACACGCAAACTGCCAAGTTTTCACCCCACGAATTTATCATTCATTTTGATTAAGATATTACACTCCCATCGAAATGTAAACCGTTCTGTTTTTCAGTTTAGCTTGCTGCGACATGGATGCTGATGTGGAGGCAGTGCTCTCCCACGGGGATGGTAGTGTGCTACCAAATCCTGCATTAAATGTTGCTACTTGTCCTTCAGCCCCATCAATCGCTCACGGCCGTGGGGCCCAGCCTGAAGACCCCAATCCGTCCCTTGAGATTGTGTGCGGCACCCAGCAGATGAGAGGTCGCATGTGCCTCACCACATTTCAGGTAGAGAGCATGACGAGTGATAGTAATGCAACCATTCGGGCGTGCTTGCACGTGCGGAGTGTGCATACTGCTTTTGCTTTTATGTATACGCGTCAATGCGTAAATATGTATGTGCATTTGTGCGTGTGCGTGTGGAGTATTTGAGCCTAGCGACTTTACGTCGCAGGACACCCTTAACACTTCAGCAGCCTAGTCTGCTGAAGGAGTCACAACTGGCTAACTAAAGGTGCTATTCTGTGTATCAAATGTCTGTTCATGTTTCAAATGTTGTGAAGCCCCACCTTATCCCGCCATGGTCCTCAAAATTCAGCATCCTACTGCCTGCCTAAAACTTTCAGTATAAGTAACGGCTTGAGGGACATTCCCTTGCGTGAAGAGGACCCGGGTGAGCCGACCTAGCATGACTTCCTTTGGCAGTACGTAGGTATGAAATGTAAGGGCAGCGGCGGCTGCTGAGAGGGACTTGTCCAAAAAAGGAATGGGGATTCACGCAAGTGACGCAAATGAAGTGCTGTAATCAACCAGATATATGATAAATATTATAAAACCTCTCTTTGGTTCCACTTCCCTGCTATCACACCAAATTGTCCACACAGGTCACCTGCTTTTGCGGTTGCGGTGTCACGATGGCCGCCACAGGCTTTGAAACGCACTGTGGGCGCGGCGCTTCCAAGAAATGGAAAGAAAGCATCAGGTATGTTTTCATCGCTGTCCGTCCCAGGCGCGCACTTTCCAGTACTGTTTTACTGTTATCAATTATCATCAGAAGCAGGTTACAGGTCGAGCCTGCAACCCCCCTGATCCCCATTGACCTCTTTATATCCCTATGCAATAGAGGAATTTACAGTGCCCGGTACCAAAGTGGCTCCTTTTCCTTTATTATTGTGGGGAGTGTTTTTTGCTGCCTGCGCAATCTTTCTTTTCATCATTGCACGTCTTAAAGGAGCCGTGCTTGCAGGGCAGATTCAAAACAAAAGAGAGGATTAGTCTTTTGAATACCGTACCTTACCGTACTCACCCCGGTGCCCAAATTTCAGAAACATTAAGGTAACCCCGGGTAACCCCGGACCCTGTAAATAAATATTTCAGCCTTCCCTGCACCAACTCCGGTGGGCATTTAGCCCAGCCTGTGCCTGTACAAGTGCCTGTACAAGTGTGTATGCGTGCACATGCGCGTTTGTGCGTGTGCATGTGCATGTGCGTGTGCGTGTGCGTTTACGCTTGTTGTGCGTGTGCATGTGTGCTTCTGGGGGCCTTCTCCGCTCATCGCTGTTCAGCCACCCACCAAACTTTATTTTTGCCAAACCCCGGAAACCCCGGAGCCCCTGAATAAATATATATTTTACGATGCCGATATCACGCCGGAGGGCAAAAAACGTTATTTACCCGGGGTGAGTTAAGAAAGGTACGGTACTGAGTTCTATTTACGTTAGCAACAATTCGACACGGATCAACAAAGCAAGAAAGCGGCTCCTTTCTTCAGCCTTGCAGTTCATCCTGCCGTCTTCCTGTATTAAAGAATGGAATTACTCCACAACTTAATCCTGATAATTTTCCCTCCTACCCATGTTCCTAGGGTTGGCCAGAATCGTATATATACACCATATATGACCGTATGTATGGTGATTTCCCTGCTAATAAAACCGTATATACACTGTGTATACCTATCAATGTATGGTTTTGTCCAACCCTAAACATTCCCAATATTTAATACGTAATGCGGGCGTTTGCGCGTAGGGTGGTGCTGCCAGACGGGGGCTCTTGCACCTTTAACACGTGGCTTGCTGATGAGGGCGAAGCCTGGGGCATTGAGCTACCCTCCAGCAACTTTTTCAGGAAACCCGCAGCTGCCACAGAAAAGAAGACCAAAGAGAATAAAGAGGGAGACACAGCTGAAGGCCGGGGCAGTGGAGGCAGCGGCAAGCCCAAGCGCAAAAAGCAAGCGTCTGGAAGCCACTACGCTGAGCCCCCCTTGCAGGTGTGTGTGTGTATGTGTGTGTGTGTGTGTGTGTGTGTGTTTGTGTGTTTGTGTGTTTGTGTGTATGTGTGTTTATAATGTGTATACAACGTCGTGCAGTTGAACATTTCCTCACATATCCGTTAAAAGTTAAACCACAAAGTCTCACTTCTTGCGAGTGTGAATGCACATGCATGCCTTGGAATGATAGTGTGAGCCTGTGCATTACGTGTGAGCCGTGGAGTATGAGCCAGTATGATGAGTCAGTGAGTTGAGCCAGTGTGATGAATGTGATAATGAATGTGAGCTCAGCCAGTGTGATGATTGTGAGCTGGTCCACTGTGCGCCCTTGTGACTCTCTAATTAAACAAACGTATTGGCTTACAGGTACTAGCTTGGGAGGCAGCCGACGTTCAGCGAACGAAACAAGTGTTAGAGCGTTTGCACAATATTATACTTGCGTCTTCAACTGTTCCTGGGCAGCCACAAGAAGCAGCTGCAGCAGGAGCAGCAGCAGCAGCAGGCGCAGAGGCGGAGCCAGAAGTAGGAACAGGAATGACAGGAGCAGTTCCAGGGGAGGCTTCTTCAGAAACGGCAGCAGAAGGAGCAGGAGCAGCAACCGCAGCCTTGAATATTACAGAGTGTGCAGCAGCCGTGACTTGTTCACTGCCCCCCGACCAGGACAATTCAGCTGGTAAGTGAGTTTTTGGTAATCCAAACATGTTCAAATGCACCGTACGTTTGTTTACATTTTACACACAAGGCCACATTGCTCAAGCAATGACACGTTAAGTCCCTCACATGTAAATGTTTCATACGGCAGCTGCTGTAAATGTTTCATACGGCAGCTGCTCTTTCATACGGCTTTCATACGTTTCATACGGCAGCTGCTGTGAATGTTTCAAACGGCAGCTGCTCTTTCATACGGCTTTCATACGGCTTTCATACGTTTCATACGGCAGCTGCTGTAAATGTTTCATACGGCAGCTGCTCTTTCATACGGCTTTCATACGGCTTTCATACGTTTCATACGGCAGCTGCTGTAAATATTTCGTACGGCAGCTGCTCTTTCATACGGCAGACCTGTGACTGCTCCTTTGACCAGCAGCATAGGCATCTGGTGGGTCGTTGCAGGCTTTGCGCAGCCTGACCAAAACGCGCCACACCTGTAGCATGCTTTCATGGACGTCCTGAGGGCAAGGCACACCCTGTTCTCTAGGTTATTTAGGGTTATTAAGCTCAAACAATGTAACTAAACGATGGGGATTAGATGGCAAGTGCAGGCAATGTTTGTTCAAGTTCAGTCTAGAATCAGTGCCAGGCTGGAGTCACACTTTTTAAGTCAGTGTTGAAGCTAAGCGAACGTGGCTCACCTTTCAAAAGGACGTCACCTGCCATGAAATGGATGGTATGTCAAGAACGTTAGCAGCAGCGGGGTGCGGGTTTTAATGCCTGCATTGTTTTTTTCAACCAGCTCACATTTGCGTGCACAGCTCACACATCCACAGGGCTGCCTCACCCGAACCACATGCCACCCCTACAAGAGGGCCAAGTCTTGCTGCCTTGGGGGCATCTGGCAGTCGCACGCCTAATGGTACTACTGCTTTTTGTTTACTACTACTTACTTCTAATTTAACTTGCCGGCATAATAATGCACTTGATTTGGTACCACTGCCTTAAGAAAAATTTGCTTTAAACTGCCATAAGTCAGCCAGAAAACGGCGACCTGCATTTCATATCAGCTGGTGGGCTAGTGAGGGAGCTCTCAAATTTACAGCCCTGCCTTGAGCGCGTCACATGATTTCTTTGATTCATTGTGCGGCAATCATTGTGCCAGATGCCCACCCTCTGAACGCATTTGTTGAGCAACCCTGGTCGTATGCACCTTCACAACTATACCCCACAAGTACATGCACACGTCAGTGTTGCCTTATGCCTCTTAACTAGGGTTGGCTAGAACCGTATATATGCACCGTATATTTGTAGGGTTGGCCAGAACCATATATATACGGTGTATACACGGTATTTTTGGCAGAGAGATCACCAAATATACGGTCATATACGGTGTATATATACGGTTTTGGCCAACCCTATATATTTGGTGATTTCTCTGCCAAAAATACCGTATATACACCGTATATATACAGGTATATATATATACGGTTCTGGCCAACCCTACTGTTAACCCTTGAACTTTCGGGCTATGTCAAGTAATTACAATTTTTGACCTTGACCTTGACCTTCAGCCAGATTGGTTGACTCTGTCTGCTGCCTGGACTCGGCCAGCAACAAACAAATCCGTTGGCTCAGAAATAAAGAAACGAGTCTAGCCTGCTGCGAAAGGAAATTAAAAGCTAGTAACATTTTGGGCTGTGTCAAAACCACCACTTACCAAAAGCTTCTGTTCTTTTTGCACCACTGCAGGGCCTGCTGGCCGCATCACCCACGTCTAGCGCCGCCCAAGCCTTGGAAGGTCTCTGCAATGCACTGGAAGTTGTGGGCACCTCAGATCAGGCATTTACAGGGAACCCTGACGCACACCCGCCTGCTGCACCCGTGAAAGGGGACTCCCCTCTAAACGTCCCAGACACGGGCATAGCAGAGCCACGTGGCGCAGACGCAGCAGCTGTGGCGTCCTCAGCAGCAACAGCAGCAGCAGCAGCAGCAGTTGCAGGAGCAGCTGCGGGAGCCTCGGTGGAAGAGCCGACTGTCGGTGCAGCTGGGGTACCCGCAACTCCCATTCCTTCCAAAGCTTCCAAGAAGGGGAAGAAGGACGGGAAGGGGAAGAAGGGGGCTGCGGGCAAGAAAGCTGGAGCAGCAGGGACAGCGCCAGATGCAGACATAAGCACAGCAATGGAGCCGCAGGCTGATGCGGCAGCTGCTCCCACCATCCCACCCGTACCTCAACTGCCTCCTGATGTAGATCGACCGATGTGCCAGGCATTCGCTGATCCTGAATCTGCAGATAGGCTCCAAGATCATTTGGCAGGCAATGTGCATGGAGATCAGGATGGGGGGGGTAGCGCCGTGGCCAGTGTTGACCCATCTTCCTTGTCAATACCCCCCCTTCCGTCCCTGTCTTTCCTTCCCGAATCTTCAGGGCTGCTGCCCTTTCCCCCGCAGCTGCCCAGCTTGCAGCCTCACTCACAAGGCCTGCTTCAGCCACAGGGTATGGCTGCCGGAACAGGTACCTTATCAGATGGAGCCGGTGTGACGCAAAGGTATGAAAGGAGCATGTACGTGTGTGTGTGTGTCTGTATGTGTGTGTGTGTGTGTGTGTGTGTGTGTGTCTGTGTGTGTGTGCGTGTGTGTGTGTGTGTGTGTGTGTGTGTGTGTGTGTGTGTGTGTGACTGCTCATGCAAACAACTGGCTCAAACACAAAAACGAGTGGGCGCACGGCAAAGGTTCCGTGTTTGCAGCTGAGATGAAACAATGCCTAGGGTTGTCCAGAACCGTATATTTACACCATATATGACCGTATATTTGATGTTTTCCCTGCCAAAAATGCCAAATATGCACCGTATATATATGGTTCTGGCCAACCCTTACCATACCCTTTGTGTGCGTGACAGGTGGGACATGGCCAACCTGATTCAGAGGCTTGACTCTCAGGTAGGAAACCATGTTTCTATTGGAAAAAGAAGGTGCTTAATTACATTGCTGCAAATCCTGCAGCAGAGACCAGTTTCAGTGGCTCTAATTCAGCTGAAACCAGCCTTGAGATGCGTTGCATGCAAACATGCTCACAAAATAACAGCAATTCGGCAAAGCGACAACGATTGGACTTGTCGTTTTCTTGGCATGCTCAGGGACTCATGGCAGCAATGGACTTGTGGCTTTCTCTTCTGGAAGAGAACATGCAGCAGCAACGAATGTGGGATGCAATGGACATGGCACCCAGCTTTCTGCAATTGCCCCCCCTGCCCCCAATGCAATGTGACCCACTCCCCTTTGACCCACCCCCTTATTTAAACGTGCTGCACCAGCAACAGTGCCAGCCATGCCACCCCCCGCAGAGCATGCACCAGAATCAGCACGACCAGCAGCATGGCAATTTGGAAGCTGAGGCATGGCAGCAGCAGCAGCAGCAGCAGCAGCAGCAGCAGCAGCAGCAGCAGCAGCAACAGCAACAGCAGCAGCAGCAGCAGCAGCAGCAGCATGGCTACTTGCAGCATGAGGCACAGCAATGCTACTCACACCAGCAGGGTGGCTTGTCAAGAGAGCAGCTGTGCGCAGAGGTGGAGCAGCAGCACGAAATCCGAGAGCATGCCAAGCTAGTGCAGCGGCAAGAGTTTGCGGCGCAGGAGATTTGCCAGGATGATCAGCAGCTGCAGCAGCAGCAGCATGACCAGCAGCAGCAGCAGCAGCAGCAGCAACAGCAGCAGCAGCAGCAACAGCAACAGCAGCAGCAGCAACAACAGGGCACCGAGCAGCAGCAGACGGTTGAGCCCCAGGGCATGGAGCTTTGCACCGATGCCTCCCCCAGCCTGCCTGCAGGATGTGACAGTGCCTTGCAGTCAGTGACAGGGCCTAGGGCGTTGGCTGAGTGCATGCTGGACATGGCCATGAGGTGCAACTGTAGGCCAAAATGGTTTTTCAATTTCACCTCCAAGCATCTGGTATCTCAGGCGGGGAGATTGAAGTAGATGGCTGAGAGACAGCATGGCATAAATAATAGCCCAGGCTGAAGAACTGGATAGTTGGCCTGGAGCTTTGCTTGAGAAGGGCACGGACAGTGAAGGAACACGAATGGTCTAATAGCATAAAGCAGAATACGTGTGCTTCACCCAGCATCCTTCTGCAAGTTGCTTGCATCTTGCGTCCTTTTGTATGTTGCATCCTTTAACATGTTGCATCTTGCATCCTTTTGCATTTTGCTCGCATCTTTGCATGTTGCTTGCATCTTTGCATGTTGCTTGCATCCTTTTGCGTGTTGCTTGTATCTGCTTTCAGCCCCCGTGTTCAACGGGCAATCCTTCCATAGCAAACATGCCATGGCTTGCTGCAGCATCTCGCACGATCTATGCAACTCATGTCGTGCACGTTTCAGACATCTCTTTCTTGCACAGTGGAAACGTGGTACATCAGTTGGCACCGTTTTCACCAGCTAGACAACATGAAATTGTAAAAGTGCACTTCAAAGTGCACTTCAAAGTGCACTTCAAAGTGAGGGACAATTTGCATTTCAAAGTGAGGGACAAATTCCAAAGTGCACTTTAAAGTGAGGGACAAATTGCAAAGTGCACTTCAGAGTGAGGGACAGTCTTATGGAAATTACTCAAACTGCACACGAGAACACCATCATTCAGACTGTTCAGACTGCACACGAGAACACTATCATTCAGACTGCACACGAGAACACTATCATTCAGACTGCACACGAGAACAGCATTGATCTCCAAATGCCTCCTACCTGGCACCGTCTCAACAAGGTGTACAGACTAAACTCAACAATAAGGTGTACAGACCAAACTCCTCCTACCTGGCACTTTCTCAATAAGGTGTACAGAGCTGTTTGAAATGATCTGATGCTTATTAGTTCTGCTTTAGATGCACACACTTGCAGAGCATTAAGGACACCACCTCACACCTCAAATCATCCCAGCCGATCATTAGGAGTACTTAATGGCTGGCCTACATTCTGCGGACATGCACACGCACACGCACACACGCAAACACACACACACGCAAACACACATATACACACACGCAAACACACACACGCAAACACACACACAAACATGCAGGGCCTTGGTTGTGCAGGATGGTTTCTTTTTCCTTGTCCCTGTGCCCCTTGCTGCCCCAAGCAATGAAGCTCTCGAGCCTCCCACACCAAAGCAGCGCAGGTATAGCAGCCATGAAAGGAACAAGTGAATGATTAAGCTGGTCATGTTTAGTATAGCTTAGTTTGGATTACAAAGGCCTCCAGCCTGGCATGACTGCTCAACCTATAGGTCCCAACAAGAAAACCATTCAAAAAGATCGACAGCTGCACTAATGAATATGTCATGACCAGCTTGTACCAAGAAACGACTCTCGACTAGTGCTCATGCTAGCTGGAGCCCTGCCAATCGCAGCTCAGCCAGGACTCCGTACATGACGTACGTAAAATATATTATCAGCAAAGCTGTTAGAATCAGCAAGCTGTTAGAGATACAGCATATAGCTAGAGTTGGCCAGAACCGTATATGCGCCATGTATGACCGTATAAGTAAGAAATCCCAGCAAAAAATTGCCTCTTATACACCGTATATATATGTGTGTGTCCAGCCAGCCCTAAATATAACAAAAAACAGTGTACTGGGTCGAGGCAACTCCGTTTGTATCAAAGTTTAACAATCCTTGGACTCAAGTGCTTGGTTTGGAGGGAGTCGTTTCGTTTTGGCTCGTTTAGTTTACTTTGGATCACAAAGGCCTCCAGCCTGGCATGGCTGCTCAACCTATAGGCCCTTCGTGCTCGGAAGCGTGGACGAGCTGTGTTACCTGTTGCACCACGTGTTGCGGTATGAAACCCATCAGGGGCCACATTAAAATGCGCACCCGTAGCATAACAGGTATATTACTTTTTGCGTGTTGGGTTTATACCATGCTAAGCTGTGGCGCATCTTGTCAGTCATTGCAAAAGAAAATAGAAGAAACAACTACACAGGCAGTCAAAGTTACTCACCACATTAATTAAGGGAAAAAAGCCACTTTAATACCGGGTACCGTACAAATCCTCCACTTTTTGCAAATTATATTCTACGTGCTTGCCTTCATATTCTCCCAGTTCAACATGCTAATTAAATTTGCATACCTAATGCTCCTTCCTCCACACTGCGATTATGTTCACCTTGTCTCTAAAGCCAGGACAGCAACAAGCTTTGCTTTTTCCTCCGTGAACCAATTGCTTTTTATGAGCAGGCTAGCAGTCACACTTCTTGAATGAAGACCTTTTTTGTAAACCTTGTTCACCTCGTCTTGTCTCGCCACTTTGACGTGTCTACTGTCTGCCTCAGGGTGAGGGCCCGGGTGCTCAAAGAGGGCCACCTGTCCATGTGAGTGTGTGTGTGCGTGTGTGTGAGTGTGTGTATGTTTGTGTGTGTGTGTGTGTGTGTGTGTGTGTGTGTGTAGAGGGCCATGTGAGTGATGAAGAATTTGCAAGCAGTGGAGCTACAGGAACCGTAGTTGCATCTCCTAGCAAGCCGGTGGATTCGGTTTGTGATTTCTAAGGTTAAGATGACCTCTTATTCTGGAAATGTTTTTTCCACACCTCAAATTTGAAGAAGGATAGAGCGTAACGCTTGTCCTTTTGAGGTTCAAACAAAGTGCCTACAGGTTTATGGTGCGTACAGGCTTATGATGTGTATATGCTGATGATGCGTACAAGCTTATGATGCGTACAGGCTTATCATGCGTTCATGCTGATGATGCGTACGAGCTTTTGATACGTACAGGCTTGTGATGCGTACAGGCTTATGTGCGTACAGGCTTATGATGTGTACATGCTGATGATGCGTACGAGCTCTTGATGCGTACATGCTGATGATGCATACATGCTGATGATACGTACGAGCTGATGATGCGTACAGGCTTATGATGCGTACAGGCTTATGATGCGTACAGGCTTATGATGCGTACAGGCTTATGATGCAAACAGGCTTATGATGCGTACGGGCTTGTGATGCGTACAGGCTTATGATGCAAACAGGCTTATGATGCGTACAGGCTTATGATACGTACAGGCTTACGATACGTACAGGCTTATGATGCGTACGAGCTTGTGATGCGTACAGGCTTATGATGCGTACAGGCTTATGTGCGTACATGCTGATGATGCGTACGAGCTTATGATGCGTACGAGCTTTTGATGCGTACAGGCTTTTGATGCGTACAGGCTTATGATGCGAACAGGCTTATGATGCCTACAGGCTTATGATGCATACAGGCTTACGATGCGTACAGGCTGATGATGCAGGAATGAGGGTTTATGCTTGGAGCTCGTGTTGAATTCCTACGTCATTCGTACTTTATAGAACAACAGCATCACTGTCACGGTATCGCTGTACCTACTTTAAAGGTCGATCGCATTTTATCTTTTTGTGCGGCTCAAAAAGCCACAGAGTACCTTCAGGTGCTCTGGGGTAACATAATCAGGAAATCCATATCTTAAAAAACTGCAGACCTCCATGACCCTTCTCTCATCTGTCAAGGTAGTATGAAAAGCAAACAGTGTTGTGTTACCTGTTATGGGTACGGATCGCTTTCAACCGAAATCACATGTATCAGGTCACCCACACAACCTCGCTGCTTCATCTTGTCTGCTTGTTCATCCTGTCTGCTTGTTAATGCAGGATTGTATTTGGCCATGATGAGAAACTACTGTCTGCATGTTAATGCAGGATTGTGTTTGGCCATGATGAGAAAATACTGTGGGCAAAAAGGGTGGGCCTCTTCATCCGCACACTGAGATCAGTCCTGGGCAATAGGTCGTACCATACCTCATTCGGAGGCAGCGTGCTGGACAGTGTTGTTGGCACTTATTTGACACAGGTAACCGTATGCACAGTGAGAGAGCAGTTTGCACAATGAGAGCAGTCCTGAGCAATTGGTCGTGCTATACTTTGTTCGGGGGCAGCCTGCTGGACAGTGTTGTTGGCACCATATTCAACATAAGTAGTAGTATATATGCAGAGGGTAGGCCGTAGCCATGTATACATGATGTACATATGACGGTTAAAGCAGGAATTCTTTTATGTATGTGGTGCATATCCATACTAGTCTGGCATATCGGAACTGACCATATACACAGTGCATATGAATACTAGTCTGGCATGTTACGTGAAGACCGACTTAAAACTTAGATGCGCTGCTCAGCTACACACATGTATTGCGCTGTGTGACATTTTGCCTCTGCAGAACGTGAGTGATGTGCTCAGCTGCCAAGCCTTTCTCAGTATGGCCTCCGCATTCCCAAGCCCACGATACCGAAGAGGCATGGCCCGACTGGCAGCGGTCACAGGAGAGACCTCACTTTTGTTGGCAGAGGACTGCTGCAATCATGAATGCAGCTCTTGCCCTGCCGGTGGTGAGCACTGCTGCCAAAACGGCAGCACTGCTTGCTGCATTGAGGGCGCTGCTTGCAGGCACAGTGGTGGCTCCTCTTTCTGCTGCTGCCCTGCCGATTGCAAACGCGGGCGTGGGTGCAAAGACAGTGGCAGTGCGGATCAGCAGCAGCAGCAGCGTTACTCAGCTGATGCTTTGGGCATTGGGGAGGATATGGTGAGTGTTATCGTGCATTGTTTTCTGCACTGCATGTTGATTGTTCTATCTGTATCCTTTTGTGTGGTGGTAAGAAAGCCTTGGGTATCTGGTTCCAGAGAATCTTTTGTTTAAAATTAAATGAAGAGTGGGTTCAGTAAGTTCACTTCCTGTGTAAGTAGGTTGTGTTTTCCTCTCACATGTAGCGGAGGAGATTTTTGTGGTACCGAGTGCCGAAATACTCCTTGTCTTGATCCAAACGGGGAGTGATCTCGCTGCCTGTGTAGGTCGCTCCCTTATATGTTGAGCTGTTGAGTGATTGCCTAGAGACGATGTAGAGCAATGGGTACCAAAGTGGCTCCTTTTCCTTCATTAATGTGGGAAGTGGCTTTCACTGCCTGCGTATTTTTTCTTTTCTTTTCTTTTCTTTTCTTTTCTTTTCTTTTCTTTTCTTTTCTTTTCTTTTCTTTTCTTTTCTTTTCTTTTCTTATCTATTCTTTTCTTTTCTTTTCTTTTCTTTTCTTTTCTTTTCTTTTCTTTTCTTTTCTTTTCTTTTCTTTTCTTTTCTTTTCTTTTCTTTTCTTTTCTTTTCTTTTCTTTTCTTTTAGCAAAGGCAGTTTTGAGCTGTTTTATAGAGTTGGGAGTGCTGAGGTTCTTGTAAAACAATTACTTGAAAAAAATCCATTATTACTGTGCTCTTGGGTGAGTGCTTTGGGATGGTGTGAAGGAGAGGCATTGCATTTTGAATGTGACCAAGCGATAGCCTCCACGTTTCAAGGAAATTAAGAAGTAGCATGCCATGGGTGAGGGTGACGTCTAGGAAGGGCTGTATACTTTAAAAGAAAACATGTAGCATAGCTGAATCTTAAGCGGAGATCACTTGGTGAGCCTGTAATTTGACAAGGAGAGAAATTTTATGTTGTTGTATTATGTATTATATCCAAGCAGACCTCACACAAGCCTGTGATTTGACAAGGAGAGAAATCCTTTGTTGTTGTATTCTATCCAAGCGGACCTCACACAAGCCTGACAAAACTAATTCACCTCTGAAACACCCTGTAAAATGGTGATAAAAAATCGAGCACACACCAAATTTTGTTTTGTCTCCTTGCACCTCCAGGTTGATTGGCAGGCAGTTCTGACCGCGCCTGCTGAACAGCTCCAAGCAGCCATCCAATGCCGGGGCTTCCAGTTCATGCTCACCAAACGAATCCAGGTGTGCCCGGGGTGGAGGGAAGTCTGGCTTAAAACATGAGGGGGAGGATGGTGTTGATTGTATTTTTATGTGAATGGTGTGTGTGTGCGTGTGTGTGTGTTTGTGAGTGTGTGTGTGTGTGTGTGTGTGTGTGTGTGTGTGTGTGTGTGTGTGTGTGTGTGTGTGTGTGTGTGAATGTGTGTGTGTGTGAGAGTGTGTGTGCGTGTGTGTGTGTGTGTGTGTTGTGTGTGGTGGGGAAGTGCATATGAGGCCACTTTACGACAGTCATGACAGATGCACAACCAGGAAAGAACAGCAAATGGAGTCACAGTCATAAATGTGTATTTAAAAAAGAACCTGCTGACAATACCTGCTGGTTTTTTTACACGTAGCGTAAAGAGTGCCAGCATGTGACGCTACAACCACTGAGACTGAAATGAGCTCAGCCTTTCAGCACATTTCCAATGAATGTGTTTTGTTACTTTGTTTGGCGTGTTTTATAGGTCAAGGGGAGATAACAAACGCCCTACTATGAGGCTGTAAACAAGCTGAGAAGAAAAGGTTGCGTTGTTTTTGCGTTGCCTGCTGAAAAGTGTAGGGTTGGCCAGAACCATAAATTATTAGGTATATATGGTGTACATACGGTATTTTAAGCAGGGAAATCATCATACATACGGTCATATATGGTGCAGTTAAACGATTCTGGCCAAATCTAGAAAAGTGGCATCTGGAAGCTAGGCCTGTACTAGGCCTGTACTAATGTGCAATTTAAACTGGGACTCTGCAGCAATGACTGCTGAGACCAAAAAAAGCATGTGTACACGTAGGCTTGACTTAGGCCTGACTCACACGTAGGCCTGTACTGATGTGCAAACTAAGTTTGGCGAAAGCAGCCATGACTGCTGAGAGTCTAGGGAGCATGTGTACACGCAGGCTTGACTTAGGCCTCACGAGAGTCAAGAGAGCATAAAAAAGTACGCAGGCAGTGAAAACCACTCCCCACATTATTTAAGGAAAATGAGCGATTTCGGGTGTTACTGCTGAGAGTCAAGAGAGCATGTGTACACACACAGGTACCTGCAGTTGCATCCACGCTTGAATGTCAATGACCCGAAATGTGTCTGTGCTTGCACATGTTGACCAATTACACATACCTATATACCTATACATCTGCATATGGGTGACTCTGCATAAGTATAAACATGTTGTGCACCTTCCACACAAGATGCACCTTCCACACAAGATGCGCACCTTCCACACAAGATGCGCACCTTCCACACAAGATGCGCACCTTCCACACAAGATACGCACCTTCTACACAAGATGCGCATCTTCCACACAAGATGCGCACCTTCCACACAAGATGCACCTTCCACACAAGATGCGCACCTTCCACACAAGATGTGCACCTTCCACACAAGATACGCACCTTCCACACAAGATGCACCTTCCACACAAGATGCGCACACAAGCCAAACATGATTGTACACAAGACTTTATAGGGGGGTCAAATTCGGTTTTGAGTTCTGATGGTGCCAAGCAGTGGTGTGCTATGTAGTCTATGTGGTGTATGTGGTGTATGTGGTCTATGTGGTGTATGTGGTGTATGTGGTGTATGTGGTCTATGTGGTGTGCTGCACACAAGGCTCCTCACATAAACAACAACAATGTGTGCCCTTGACACACACCCGATTAAACAACATTGGCTTGACACACAGGACTTCTTACAAAAGCTGGTGAAAGGGGACAGCCGAGAACTAGCTGTCGCAAGAGCAGAGAAGGCAGCAGCTGTTACGGCCAAAGCCACGAAAACAGCAAAAGTTGCAGCAGCCAGGAATGCAATGGTGGTGCAGGAGGAGGCAGTAGAAGTGGCCAGGAATGCAATGGTGGTGCAGGAGGAGCCAGAAGCAGCGGCCAGGAATGCAGTGGTGGTGCAGGAGGAGCCAGTAGCAGCGGCCAGGAATGCAATGGTGGTGCAGGAGGGGGCAGTAGCAGCTGCAGTAGGATCAGCGGCGGGAAAAGAAGAAGCAGCGGCAGCAGCACCCCCTTACGCAGGAAGCATAGAAACAGTTGAGAGCGGTGAGGTAGAGATGCGAGAGGCAGCAGCTGGGAGTTCTAAAGCAGCAGCTCTGCCTCCATCGTCAGTGAGAGCTGCGGCTGCGGCAGCTGCAAGGGCAGCAGCAGGTGGGGCAAAAGGAGCAGCACTAGGGGAAACAGAAGGGCAGGAAGTGGGTGGACAGGACTATGGAAGCATGGAAGATGGCTTTGCGCGCCTTGCTGGCCTGAACGATGATTTCTTGGGTGGTATGGATAGAGTCAGAGGGCTTCCTGCTGAGCAGATCACCGACGACATTGAGGACATTTTCCCCCATAGCCCGCTAGCGTCGCCCCGTACCCTGTTTTCGGTCGATGCTGCTGAGGTGCAACAAAATGGCATAAGAGGGCATCATGTGCAGCACACAGACAAGCAATGCCAGCAAGACCGGACTGGACAGCAGCACCAGGAGCAGCAGCACAGTGTGCAGCCAAGCCGCAGCCGCTCACCTCTGCAACTTTCCTACGAAGAGGAAGGTATGGATGTCAATGAGCGGCCGCCGCAGCAGCAGCAGCAGAAGCAGCAAGGACGCACAGCCCCACCCTCCTCTCCTTCTAACCACCTCAATCTTGAGTGGATGAGGAGTGCCACCGATGAAGAGGCCTCGAACTATTTGCTCGGCGTGGAGGGTCTGGGCAGCAAGTCCACTGGGTGCGTGAACAGGGTATGTGCGCTTGATAAAGTATGTGTGTCCATGCATGTACGTACAGGCACTCGCTGTTTTTGTCCAGTGTGATAGCAGACTTAATCAGAAGGATTTGCTCGGAATGGAGGGCCTGGGCAGCAAGTCCACTGGATACGTGGGCAGGTGCGCTTAATAAAGTGTGCATTTATGCACGTACTGGTACGGTTGGCCAGAACCGTATATGTGCACGTATATGATCGTATACCTGGTGAATTCCCTGTCAAAATGCCGTATACATACACCATACATCCACACTGTACGTATATGGTTCCGGCCAACCCTACGTACAGGCATTCACGTAGTTTGTCCAATTCAATAGCAGACTTGATCAAGTACTACCGATGGTCCAGTCACTCATTCACACCAAGACTGTGTACGTCTACGGTACCAGTTTGGACACAGTTTGGACACGGGAATCTGTGAATTGACGAGGGGAGCCTTTGGTTGTGTCCATGTGATGATGGTGTAAGAACGCACGTGTCCAAGAACACTACGATAATATGGTAAGGGTGCCTTTGGTTGTGTCCATGTGATGATGGTGTAAGAACGCACGTGTCCAAGAACGCTACGGTAATATGGTAGGGGTGCCTTTGGTTGTGTCCACTTGATGATGGTGTAAGAACGCATGTGTCCAAGGATGCTACGATAATATGGTAGGGTTATATTCAAGCGTGTCCGTGCAATCATGGTGTGTGGACAAAATGTGTCCAAGAACACTACGGTCATATGGTAGGGGTGCCTTTGGTTTTGTTCATGTGATGATTGTGTAAGAACGCATGTGTCCAGGGATGCTATGATAATATGGTAGGGGTGCCTTTGGTTGTGTCCATGTGATGATGGTGTAAGAACGCACGTGTCCAAGAACGCTACGATAATATGGTAGGGGTGCCTTTGGTTGTGTCCATTTGATGATGGTGTAAGAACGCATGTGTCCAAAGACGCTACGATAATATGGTAGGGGTATTTTCAAGCATGTCCGTGCGATCATGGTGTGTGGACAAAACGTGTCCAAGAGTGCTACGACAACATGGTAGGGGTGCCTTTGGTTGTGTCCATGTGATGATGGTGTAAGAACGCATGTGTCCAAGGACGTTACAGTAATATGGTAAGGGGTGCGCCTTTGGGCACATCCATGTAATTATAGTGTGTGAACGCATGTGTCCAAAAAGGCTACGATATTATGGTGACAAGCAAACCATGTTTTGCAAAGGAAAATGTCATGAACTCTGCTCCTCTATACCCAAGTAGCAGCAGAGGCCCTAACAAGGTTGCAAGTGCACGCACAGTCAGATTCAGGCGTCAAGACGATTTTAAAAATCCAATAACGTACGTTGCAAGTGCACCCACAGTCAGATGCAAGCGTCAAGACAAACAATCTATTAACACACGTTGCAGGTGCGTGATGCTGATGGAGCTGCGGAAGCGTCAGTTTCCAGTGGACACCAACGTCGCCCGTGTGTGTTCCCGTCTGGGCTGGGTTCCTGTCCAGGTGCGTGATGTCTGTGACATGTTGGCACTTGTGTGTGTGTGTGTGTGTGTGTGTGTGTGCGTGCGTGCGTGCGTGTGTGCGTGCGTCCACCCACCCACACACACACACACACCCACACACACACACACACACACACACACACACACACACACACACACACACACACACACACACACACACACACACACACACACACACACACACACACATGCACATGCAGTCTGACATCGCCCTGGAGCAAATCGACTTATACCCGGACGAGCCAGAAGTACACAAGGTGGTCATACTGCGTGCAATGCTCTGTATCCTGCTTTGCTGCAGTTTGACGTGGCTTTAGGACAGGTTGACTTGCACCCTGACGAGCCAAAACATTGCACATTTCCGAGCGTGCTTTTCATCTTTCCTTCAAACATACTTACTCTAGCATGCTTATTTTCATATTAAAGCACGCTGCACTCCTTAGTAAGTCGCCTAAGTCCTTTATCCGCTGGTAAATAAGCTGCCCCAGTTTTTGACACTGTGACAATTGTTTGAACTCAAACCCACCTACACACAGAGTGCACGGCTGCCCCTAAAAAAATAAAGGCCTCTGAAATGCAGATCACACATTCATGATTGTGCGGCTACGTTGTATGTCATCTGAAACAGTACCTGCACACTCGGATGATGGCCTTTGATCATGAAACGCTGTACGAGCTGCACTTCCAAATGATCACCCTTGGGAAGGTAGGCGTGCGTGTATTTGTATGTGTATGCACATGTGCGTGTATTTGTATGTGTATGCGCATGTGCGTGTACTTGTATGTGTATGTGTGTGTATAGGCGAATGTGGATGTTTGCGTTTGTGTATGCGTGTGCGTGTACTTGTATGTGTATGTGTGTGTAGGCGAATGTGGATGTTTGCGTTTGTGTATGCGCGTGCGTGTATTTGTATGTGTATGTGTGCGTATAGGCGAATGTGGATGTTTGTGTTTGTGTATGCGCGTGCGTGTGCGTGTACGCGTATGCCATATGTGTGTTTATGACCCCTGGGAAGGTAGGCATGCATGTGTTACCGTTTTCTGAAGATGTGTGTGTGTGTGTGTGTGTGTGTGTGTTCAAAGGGCAACTAGGAAGAGGCTTTAGACTGTTGATGGCTTCAAAAGTCTGGGCAATGGTTCCGAACTAAGCTGTTGCCGTCATTTTACAGCATGTGATGTTTCAGCAGAGGTCACTGCTTTTTTTTGCAGCGGCTGGCAGTGTAAAGAAAAGGTAAAACTGCGCAGGCAGTGAACACCACTCCCCACATCAATTTTGGAAATGAAACCACTTTCGTATTGGGCACAGTAAAACACCTCCACCAAAATACCTTCACCAAAAGCCTTTTTGCAGCGGCTGGCAGCGTACTTATACAGCTCATTGTCTGTTTGCCTCTCCTCCCGACAGGTCTTCTGTGCGAAACGCCTACCAAATTGCTCAGGTCCGTTTTTCGAGAGCTTAGTGCGAATACTTTGCTTAGCTGCTAAGGGTCTCTTCATTACCAATTTAATTTACTGGAAGTTGTGATTGTGAGTTTAATGAGGTCAACAGCCTTTTGACATCCCCCCCCCCATGCTCTCCCTGCTTGCTTCCAAGCCTGCCCACATGTGTGTGGTTGCCCACAACAAAACTAAATACATTTCGCTTGTCTTCTTTTGTTTTCACTCAAGCATGCCGCCTATGCTCTCCCTGCTTCCAAGCCTGCCCACAAGTGTGTGGTTGCCTACAGCAAAACTAAATAAATTTTGCTTGTCTTCTTTTGTTTTCACTTCAGCATGCCGCCTATGCTCTCCCTGCTTCCAAGCCTGCCCACAAGTGTGTGGTTGCCCACAGCAAAACTAAATAAATTTTGCTTGTCTTCTTTTGTTTTCACTTCAGCATGCCGCCTATGCTCTCCCTGCTTCCAAGCCTGCCCACAAGTGTGTGGTTGCCCACAACAAATCTAAACACATTTCGCTTTTTTGTTTTCACTTCAGCATGCCGCCTATGCTCTCCCTGCTTCCAAGTCTGCCCACAAGTGTGTGGTTGCCCACAACAAAACTAAACACATTTCGCTTTTTTGTTTTCACTTCAGCATGCCGCCTATGCTCTCCCTGCTTCCAAGCCTGCCTACAAGTGTGTGGTTGCCCACAACAAAACTAAATACATTTCGCGTCTTCTTTTGTTTTCACTCCAGCATGCCCCCTTGCCCCTGAGTGCGATTTTGCTCGCAATAACGGGCCTCGTTTAGGTGGACCCAGGCCCCCACCCACCCCGCACACCACCCCTTCTACACCCAGCAAGCCCAGCCCTCCTTCAGCTCCCCTTAAAGTTGAAAGCCAGTCAGACGGAGCTGGGATTGGGACCGGTGCCTCTGTAGTTGCTGCGAATGGCACTGCAGAAGGTATGGGTCAGCTGCAACAGCAGCAGGAGCTGCCCATCATGGATGCGTTTGCAGGGGGCTTTGTGCTTGGCGTACAACAACAGGGTGAGTGGGTGTGAAATTGAACGAGTGTGAGTGGGTGTACAGCAACAGGGTGAGTGGGTGTGAAATTGAACGAGGGTGAGTGGGTGTGAAATTGAACGAGGGAATCGATGCTGATATAGAGGGTGTATGTTTGTAAAAATTAAACCTGTTAGTAGTGAAAGTCTATGCTGATGTAGAGAGGGTGTGCGTGTGTAATCGTTTGCTAAAACAGAGGGTGAGGGGGTGACATTAAAAGCTATTACATCTGCTGATATAAAGCAATATACGTAGAGTTGGCCAGAACCATATATATACGGTGTATATACGGTATTTTTGGCAGGGAAATCACCGAGTACCGGTATACGGTCATATACGGTGTAATTATACAGTTCTGGCCAACCCTAAATATACGCACCAAGCAAATTATCTGAACGAGTGCTCACACCTGCCAGAACACAGCCAATTAGTGTGCTTTAGTGCAAGTGCAGGGGACTGAAGCTGTACAAAGAGACTCTACGTCTGAGATACCAGTCTGGACATTTAGAGAGTATATGCATCGTTACGGAAGCAGCAGGAGCAAGCGTATTGAGGCTATTGTGAAGGGCATGGGTGTGTGTTGTGTGATGTAATTATGCAGGGCATATGAAGCCTGAACAATTGAGTCTTCGTGCGCACCTGCTTATTCCTTCTCCTGATCCTCATGGATCTGCACTTCCTTTGTTTGTAGAGAACGACTACTACGGTAGAAGACTAGGATTGTATGTATATAGGGTTGGCCAGAACCGCATAAACACACCGTATATTTCGTGATTTCCCTGCCAAAAATAACGTATATACACCGTATACATATATGGTTCTGGCCAACCCTATATGTGTATGCATAGCAGGGCTAGCAAGTGTCTAGCATAGGCGTAGGTTTGTGGTTGCTTGCACGTGATAATTGCGTGATAATAATGGTTGCTTGCGCGTGTGATAATAGTGGTTGCTTGCGCGTGTGATAATAATGGTTGCTTGCGCGTGTGATAATAATGGTTGCTTGCGCGTTTGATAATAATGGTTGCTTGCGCGTGTGATAATAATGGTTGCTTGCGCGTAATAATAATGGTTGCTTGCGCGTGTGATAATAATGGTTGCTTGCGCGTGATAATAATGGTTGCTTGCGCGTGATAATAATGGTTGCTTGCGCGTGATAATAATGGTTGCTTGCGCGTGATAATAATGGTTGCTTGCGC
>Ga0307968_1000691_pt1 | contig 25398 bp, 24 predicted proteins | sample OrgLakmetagen650_FD_201834 | JGI IMG/M metagenome (GOLD analysis project Ga0307968, IMG submission 201834) | Saline water microbial communities from Organic Lake, Antarctica - #650 | ecosystem: Environmental > Aquatic > Non-marine Saline and Alkaline > Saline | place: Antarctica: Organic Lake...
ACCCCCAGGGCCTATACACCCAAAATACCCCCAAGGCCTATACACCCAACATACCCCCAAGGCCTACACACCCAACATACCCACCGACCCACCCAGGGCCTACACACCGACCCACCCAGGGCCTATACACCCAACATACACCCAAGGCCTACACACCCAACACGCACCCAAGGCCTACATACCCAACATACCCACTGACCAACCCAGGGCCTATACACCCACGGACCCAGAATCTCAGATACAAATTATGCTCACTTAGCTTTTCAACATCATTTGCACCCACCACACATTCTCAGCCACACCCACCCACACCCACCCACACACCCACTCACCTGATACACACAGCGTCTTAAGGTGGGGGAGGGGTGGGTTGCAACAAGGGCAGAGGCGAGTCGAGGGTGCATGGGCAAGGCAGCCAGCTGGGGCGGGGGTCCTGCGTGTGTATTCACAAGAGGGCTGCTTCAGACATGATGATGGGCAAAGGAGGGTCAAGGGTGCAGGGACAAGGCAGCTAGCTGGAGCGGGGGTCCTGTGTGTACCAGTGCCAGTGTAATTTATATTATAAAAGCCTCCAGCCTGGCGTGGCTGCTCAACCAGGGCAGGGGCAAGGCAGGCAGCTGGGGCAGGGGTCCTGCGTGTGTACTATTTTTATTAAGATTATACAAGCCTCCAGCCTGGCGTGGCTGCTCAACCAGGGCAGGGGCAAGGCAGGCAGCTGGGGCGGGGGTCCTGCGTGTGTATTCACAAGAGGGCGGCTTCAGACATGATGATGGGCAAAAGAGGGTCAAGGGTGCAGGGACAAGGCAGCTAGCTGGAGCGGGGGTCCTGCGTGTACCGGTGCCAGTGTAATTTATAATATAAAAGCCTTCAGCCTGGGATGGCTGCTCAACCAGGGCAGGGGCAGGGGCAAGGCAGGCAGCTGGGGCGGGGGTCCTGCGTGTGCACTATTTTAATTTGAATTATACAAGCCTCCAGCCTGGCGTGGCTGCTCAACCAGGGCAGGGGCAGCGCAGGCAGCTGGGGCGGGGGTCCTGCGTGTGTATTTCACAAGAGGGCTGCTTCAGACACTATGAGGGGCAAAGGAGGGTCGAGGGTGCAGGGACAAGGCAGGCAGCTGGGCAGGAGTCCTGCGTGTGTGTTCACAAACAGACTGCGTCAGACGTAATAGGGGGTGTAAGAGTATGAGCATATCTATGCTGGTACTTCGTTAGACAAAGCAGGCATCATATCAAGAGCCAGCGGCGGTCGAAGTCAACTGCCTCAACCGCATTTCAACTGCTTCAATCCCAAGCCTCTTTGGCCTTTTGGCCTTTTGCTTTGGCGGCTACTGAGGGACGCCTCGTGTTTACACGAAAAGAGAGGGGCGTGCTAGCTGTAGGTAGACAAAGTATTGCCAACACTTACCATCTACCACTATAACACTATAACCTCACACCTGCGTGCCCCCCAATAGTACCTGTCACCGCTGCACTGGAAGCACAACCAATAAAAAAGGCAGGTACACCAAATCAAATGGGGCCGGCTTGGCAACATGCATGTAGGTAGATCAAATCTGACATGGCAGACTGCCGCCGCATTTCACACCCCACATCCACATACATACCCACCCACCCACAGTGTAAAGAACCCCCCAACCCCCTCACACACACACACATTCAAGCCCGCACCCGCCTACCCACTCCCACCCACTCCCACCCAAACCCACACAAACGAACCCACACCCACACCCACCTATGCCCCCCTGCATATTCCACTGCTGTACTGCGAGCACTGCCTGTGGTGAGCAGTAGGCCGCATGGCCAAAACAAATGGGCTCCCCTACCCCAAACGGAGGGTTCACTGCCAGCACTCCCCCGACGCACAAAATCTTGCTGTCTTTCCAGCCCTCGTCACGCAGCATGGCCTGCACGCAGAAGCAAGAAAGGTGCACAAGCCATTGCAGGGAATTGCTGAATCGTCATGCTGCCAAAGCCCTCATCATTCAGCATGGCCTGCACGCAGAAGCAAGAAAGGTGCACAAGCCATTGCAGGGGACTGCTGAATTGTCAAGCTGCCAAAGCCCTCATCACTCAACATGGCCTGCACGCAGAAGCAAGAAAAGTGTACAAGCCATTGCAGGGGATTGCTGAATTGTCATGCTGCCAAAGCCCTCATCACTCAGCATTGCCTGCATGCAGAAGAAAGGAAGGTGCACCAGCCATTGCAGGGGACTGCTAAATTGTCAAGCTGCCAAAGCCCTCATCACTCAGCATTGCCTGCACACGCGAGCAAAAGAAGGTGAACAAGCTTTTGAGGGGGATTGCTAAATTGTTGAGTCTCCAAAGCTCTTGACACTGTGCCTTGTCTGCACGCAGGGAGGGTACGGGAAGTTAGCATGGTACTGTTTGTTGCAGCTAATTTCTAGAGCAATAGCCAGCACCAAAAAGGACCAGCCACCAAAGTATTTTGCACCTCCAAACTTGCATGCAAGGAAACAAGGGGTAAATGGAAAGGGACAAAAGTGGGGTTGACAGCCAGTTGATTGGTTGAGTGAAAGCACTCAATTGCACCACAGCAAAGTTTCACTGAGGAAGGGAAAACGGTGGGGTCGCCAGCCAGTTGATTGATGGATGGATTGAGTGAAAGCACTCAATTGCACCACAGCAAAGTTGCACTGAGGAAGGGAAAACGGTGGGGTTGCCATCCAGTTGATTGATGGATTGAGTGAAAGCACTCAATTGCACCACAGCAAAGTTGCACTGAGGAAGGGAAAACGGTGGGGTTGCCAGCCAGTTGATTGATGGATTGAGTGAAAGCACTCAGCGCTACTGCAAAGCCGCACTGAAGTACAGAGCAAGGTTAGCCACAAATACATGCATGCATTCGGCGTAATGGCATTCAAAGCAAGGAATTTCTGAGACATACGATCATATCTTTGACACTTTGTCTCTGTTGGTGTCCTGATCAATCAGAGGGGCTCTGGAAAATGCGAGCACCAGTTAAGAGCCTTTCCTTGACACACGTCTTTTTGTCAACATAGACTTGCAGTACTGTTTTGCTTCTGCTGAAGGTCATCAAGCACAACACATTAAAGCTCAGCTTAATAGCTCAACAGTTTTATCTCTGACTTTTTTCTAGCGCCTTTTTGGTTTGGTTTCAGGCTTTATCCAAGCTTCCGCTCTGATGCCCCCCAGAGGCATATATAACGATGTAACCTTACCTTATCTCTGATCATGAAGAAGGGCGTACCTCTCGTTCCTGTTCAAGAGCGTTAAGCACGCACTCCACACTGCAGCCCAGCATATCCTCTCCTTGAACGGGAGCACGATCTGGCAAGGGTTGACACATCTGTGCGAGTAGCTCATCGCCAAACACCTCTGTGCGCCAGTCCAGCACCAGGAGGACGCTAGTGCCTGCACAGCACACACACACACACACACACACACACACAAAGCAAGCAGGCTACATTAAGATGAAAGGGCATGCAAGTGTAGGTAGCTCATCGTCAAACACCTCTGTGCGCCAGTCCAGCACCAGGAGGACGCTTGTGCCTGCACAGCACACAACACAAAGCAAGTAGGCTACATTAAGATGAAAGGGCATGCAAGTGTAGGTAGCTCACTGCCAAACACCTCTGTGCGCCAGTCCAGCACCAGGAGGACGCTAGTGCCTGCACAGCACACACACACACACACACACAAAGCAAGCAGGCTACATTAAGATGAAAGGGCATGCAAGTGTAGGTAGCTCATTGCCATATATTACACATGCACACCACACGCGCAACGTGGACACGATGCCTGAGACTGCATGTGCTGCGGTATCTCAACACATGTATTGAGATATCACAGCTACAAACACACACAGAGGCACACATACAGCTACAAACACACACAAAGGCACACTTACACACAAACCGGACATACCATCCTCCACACCCCCACACTTGCACCCCCATTGCACCACACACACACACACACACACACACACACACACACACACACACACCTGCAGCCAGCAGCACACAAACCTGCACCACACACACCTGCAGCCAGCAGCACCTCCTCCGCCATCTCCTTGAGTTGTCTCTCAAGGGCTTCTAAGCCTTTCAGATCTTCCTGATCTTGTGGGCTCACTAGGGTGGATGCCAGCACAGCATTCTGCGGCAGAAAGGAGTTGCAAGGAGTTTTAACAGGTCAGATGTGGATGATGCTCAGAAGTAGATAATGGTCAGATATAGATGATGGTCAGATGTGGATGATGATCCGTTGCTGCAGCTCATGTGGGCGCACCAGGGTGGATGCCAGTACAGCATTCTGCGGCAAAAAGGAATTTGCAACAGGTCAGACGTAGATGATGCTCAGATGTGGATGATGGTCAGAAGTAGATGATGGTCAGGTGTAGATGATGGTCAGATGTGGATGATGGTCAGATGTGGATGATGGTCAGGTGTAGATGATGCTCAGATGTGGATGATGGTCAGGTGCTGCAGCTCTTGTGGGCTCACCAGGGTGGATGCCAGCACAGCATTCAGCGGCAGAAAGGAAATGCAACAAGTCAGATGTAGATGATGCTCAGATGTGGATGATGGTCAGAAGTAGATGATGGTCAGGTGTAGATGATGGTCAGAAGTAGATGATGGTCAGATGTAGATGATGGTCAGATGTGGATGATGGTCAGATGTGGATGATGGTCAGGTGCTGCAGCTCTTGTGGGCGCACCAGAGGGTGGATGCCAGCACAGCATTCTGCAGTGAGGGGATGCGACAAGTTGTAAGGCTGGATATGATTGTTTTCAGGTATTGCAGCTTCTGTGGACAAGACAGCTGGAGACGAAGGTGACCACATGATGATGTCTGTCGGGTTAATACAATTATTTTACAGCTGGAGACGAAGGTGGCCACATGATGATGTCTGTCGGGTTATTCAAATTATTTTGTGTGATTTCAGGGTCAACGGAATTGTGTGGTCAACAAAAAGTGGTACTGGCAGGAGAAGCTTCAAAGGAAGACATGTATATTGTATAACCAGCTATGTGTGTTGTGTAGACAGTTGTGTGTGTTGTACAGACAGCTATGTGTATTGTATAGACTGTTGTGTGTGTTGTACAGACAGATATGTGTATTGTATAGACTGTTGTGTGTGTTGTACAGACAGATATGTGTATTGTATAGACAGTTGTGTGTGTGTTGTACAAACAGCTATGAGTATTGTGTAGACAGTTGTGTGTATTGTACAGACAGCTGTGTGTATTGTGTAGACAGTTGTGTATATTGTACAGACAGCTGTGCGTATTGTGTATACAGTTGTGTATATTGTACAGACAGCTGTGTGTATTGTATAGACAGTTGTGTGTGTTGTACAGACAGCTATGTGTATTGTATACAGTTGTGTGTGTGTTGTACAGACAGCTGTGTGTATTGTGTAGACAATTGTGACTATTGTATAGACACAGTTCTGGCCGACCCTATCAGACCCCATAGAGGCAAACATAGGTTTGCCTCACAGAAAAGTCAGTGCACCTGCTGCAGGCGCCAAAGCTGTTGTTGCTGTTCCTCATCCTGCTGCCTTTGTTGTTGTTGCTGCGGCGGCGGCGGCGGCGGCGGCGGCTGTTGCTGCTCGTCACCCTGCCACGTGTTCTTGTTTTCTTGCTGCTGCTGCTGCTGCTGCTGCTGCTCTTTTCCCTGCTGCTGCCCCTCCCCCTGCCTCTCCCCCTGCCGCTGCCACTCTGTTTCCTGCTGATTCTCTCCCTGCTGCACTTGCCGTCCTTGCTGCTGATGCGTTCGTGATGCATTGAGGCGCCTCAGCTGCAGCCGCTCCCATCCCTCGTGCCTGAATGCATGCACACACATACCTCTGTGCAGTGCAGCTACATGCCCATGGCATAATTGAAGCAGGCATGGGCATTACTCTTAATGAGAAGGTGATACGAACATATGGATACGCACGTCCACTGCGCCATTGCATGATGATATGATGGCATTCATTAGCGTGCATAGTCATGTACAGTTTTGGCATACTGATTCATGAGCGTACATACTTACGTGCTGTTACAACATACTGTCACAAGACTGCATAGTTACGTGCAGTTACAACATACTAACACACTGTCACAAGACTACAAGAGGGAGCATGCTAACACCTGGAGGGACCCTTGCCAGCCAAGCTGGCTTAATGGTGTATTGTAATGATGTACTGTTAATGTTGATGTTAACATACTGGCTTAATGGTTTACTAAAAGGGTGTACTGTCAATGATAAACATACTCGATGTATATGATGTACACACTCGGTGTATATGATGTACGTACTTGATGTATGTAATTAGGGTTGGCCAGAACCACACATTTATAGGCATATACGATGTACGTACGGTATTTTTAGCAGGGATGTCACCATATATACGGTCTATACGGTGCAGATATACGGTTCTGGCCAACCCTATTATATACATCAAGTACGTACATCATATACATCAGTATGGTGCAATATGTAACATAATGCACCGTACTGTCTTCACTCAACAGCAGCATTAGATGCTGTGAGGCACCAGTGTGGACTCACAAGAGGTATTTTCCATCTAAGCATACTTGATCAAGATAGTAGGATTGCATAAACGAACCACATAACTCCTGCCACATACTTACAACCTGCTGCTCTTGACGTATTTCTAGGGTTGGCCAAAACCATACATACATACGCATGTACGGTGTATATACGGTAATTTAAGCAGAGAAATCACCTTACATACGGTCATATACGGTGTGCAAATACGGTTCTGGCCAACTCTACGTATTTCCTACTTCACATTTGTGACTCATGCTGCATCTACTTCCCTGCTGCTATTACTAGACAAGGGCTACTACTAGACAAAGGCTACTACTAGACTAAGGCTACTACTAGACTAAGGCTACCACTAGACTAAGGCTACCACTAGACTAAGGCTACCACTAGACTAAGGCTACTACTAGACTAAGGCTACCACTAGACTAAGGCTACTACTAGACAAAGGCTATTACTAGACTAAGGCTACTACAGGACTACCTACACAAGGCACCCATACTCACAGCTTTTGAACCCGTACTCGCAGCTTTTTCTGGATTACCTTGCTTGTCACCAACCCTGCCTCGCTAATACGCCTGTGCTACTGCATACCCTACAAACACCCACCCACCGAATAATCGTGCTACCGCACTCCGAGGCATATACACCTCGTCCGCACCTCGCTAAAATTTAACGAGCCCATGCCAAGGTAGCCACACCTTGCTAGCAACTGGTTAACTTTTTTTTAATACATAAAGAGCCCACTCCAAGGCATTTCCAACTCCCTAGCACCGCGTCCATATCCGCTAGAGCTTAATAAATCCACTCCATGGTAGCCATACCTCGCTAGCACCTGGTGCAGTGTTTGGCTCAGAGGTTGCAAAAGCTCGTTTCGAGACAGCTGTGCGGCCAGGCGCCATTTGTGGTCCTGTGTGAGAACAACATGAGATGCCACTCATGTTGTGATAGTTCAAATAGAACCTAGAAGTATGAACCGTGTGCCTCAAGCGTGCCTTTTTCTCTCATTGTCATGCATATTTCTGATTTGAGCCATCTATAGGCTGCTACATGCTTTGGACAGAGTGTGCTCCTTAGAGAAAACGGGCACAAGGCACCTTTGCACAGCTTAATGGAAGATGAAAAGCAAATTCGGTTGGACACCTGTGTGTATGTGTATGTGTGTGTGTGTGTGTGTGTGTGTGTGTGTGTCACTGCAAAATTTGCCAGAGCAGGGGGGGCTGAAATGTCCTCTGTTTTGACCGCCCATACATCTTAAAACCAGCAGTTAATGATGTGATTACTTGTGCAAGGGTGCCGAAGGACCAGAGGGCATTTTGATCGACATCAAAACTGTGTCCTTGCCAGCGTTAGAAATCAAATATCGAGCTTCCTGCTGCCAACAGCCCGAGGCAACAAAAAGGCACGACATGGTATGCTTGTGTTGCACAAGGTGCTGGAAGCCCCCTAATCTGCTTGAAAGAAGCCATTTGGGCCTTAATTTTTTTAAGTGTCTGTTACTAGATTTCGGTGAAACAGTCTCTTACAGGTGGAGGTTTTTTACGCATTTTGTTATGATTCTCTTGTGCTCCCACATTTAAGGAACTCCGAAACCAAAGAAAGAGTGATTAGGCAAGTTGCAGAGTTTGAAAGAAGGACAACAATGAAACTGCCCCCCAAGCTTTTGTTCATGTCTCCATGGATTGCAGATTTCATACTCAAAATAGCAGTAGTGAGCTCTGTTGGTTGAGAAGGTCTGCAGTTCCTTCCAGTTGTTACCAGATGCCCCACCAATGATGTGTGAAGTGAAGTCCGCCTTTGAAGTCCGTCAACGCAACAACGAGCTGAGGTGTGCCTACCTGGTGATGGTCCGCACAGTGGGAAGCAGGCAGGGCGAGGGAGGCCACCGCAAATTCGTAGGCTGCGACCAGTGCATCCAGCTGGTCCTCCGTGCCTGAAATTTTTGAAAGGGGGTTAGCAATGGGCGGCAGAGTTCCAGCGCCTGAGTTCTGTGGATGATGTTTGCAGGATTCGTGGTAATTTAAAGCAGTGGTCTAAAGAGTTCTGGCGCACAGATGTTTCGTGGATGATGTTCAAAACTGACTGTGCCAAATGAAATGTGCTAGGGTTGTTTAGGCATTCCAATGCTTGACTGTGGCACAGCTGGCGGCTTTGTCTCTCCAACAACTTTGTCAGGCACAAATTTTGTCGACCTAACCTGCAGTTGCGTCGTGCGCCACAATCTGCTGCAAAAGACTACCGCACGTCTCCTCGACCTCTTCGGCAGAATGAAACAATGCCTCTGGGTGTGTCAAACCATATATGCCGTACAGCCCCTATGTGGGGAGGGGCAACCAATGTTCACTCTTCAGGTTCAAGCAAGGCCAGTGCACTTGCTGCAAACGCGCTCAAACTGTTGTGACCTGTGGACATGTCTTGCTAGGTGAAGTCCTAAGCAAGGGTGGAAAGGGCCTTGCTTTTGCCCTAGGACCCAATAGGGGGCTCTTGGCATTGATCCTGGTATATTTGCTTGACCACAATTGCATGGAATTTTAAGTCAATTTGAAATAATTAAATATATACAGGTGACAAAAAAGGCTTGCAAAAATGGTTCGATTTAAAAACAGGTGTGTGTACTCGACAAGAGGCACAGCCAGAGGCCAAACCTTGCCAAACCTTGAATCCCTAGACTCATGCTTGCTCTTGGAACATACAGGTACCTTTTGGTCCGCTTGACATGGAGAGACAAGGCCGCCGAGTGTTTAAGTGAGTTGACATCGCCAAAGCTTGAATCAGCACTCTCGTTGGGGAATTTCTTGCAAAAACAGTTCACGTTTGCACACTCCAAACTGTAACACGCACACACAGACGAGCTTGGCTTGCTGAAGGCATTGAGGGACAGCCTGGAGGTGCACTACGGAGACGTAGGCTTAGGAAGTTCCTTGCTTTCCCTTCAAGGTGCGAGAGTTTGAGGCAATTTTGTGCATCGTGGACATGAGTGGTGGCACAGCGACGCAGATTGATTATAACTGTTAGGAGGAAAACTTGTGCTCTGCCGGCACGCAAAACTGAGGTCCTCGTAGTCGCGAAAGATTTTGCGCTAATCTATCACAACTTGTAATTTTCCTTCATTCATTCTTTGTCCATGCAGTAAAATGGTATAGCCCCTTCTCACGGCTAGGTGTGGTGCGCTGTGACAGAGAGGCAAGCGAAGAGGTGCGTGCTCAGAAGCAGATGCCAAATGTATTGAACAATGGTGTCGACCGCCAGGATACCAGGATTACTTTTCTTCTTCGTCTTCTTGGTCACCCAACGTGGTACCCATGCAGTTTTCCACTCTTACAGTTACAGAAGCTGAAATTATTGCAAGCACCACGGTCTGCTAGTGTGATGAGTTGCTGTTACAGAAATGCCGCTCTCTAAATGGTGCCAGACAAGTTAAACTCGTGTGCCTCCTTGTAATGGTATGCCAGCAGTACTGTGTGGCCCCTGGCACTGCGTGCAGGCCCTAGACAAGAGGTTCCTATGCCAATTTGTTGTCTTCGTCTTATTCCTTCTTTCCAGCACTCTTTTTTATAAAGTGTGAACTACTGCATACTGAAAGTGGTAAGAGTAGCTACCCGGGTGTGGTCCTTGGTCCGGCCAGGATCTTTTCAATGCCACCAGTTTGCTTTTCTTGCTCTAGGAGCTTGTTTTGCGCATACATGGTAACCCCCCTCTTAAAAGCAGCTGAAGTTAAAAGCACAGAATGGCTGTGTTATCACTGCCAGCGGAGCTGTTCCACTAAGCAGTATTTTGTGCTGGCTCTTTAATCAGCGGATTCCTGTCCTTCCTAAAACCCAAAACAAGCTGCTCCTGCCTTCTTTTCAGGTGTGCTTGTCTTTGACTCATATGAAGGACATAAACTTCAGGAGAGTAACCGCGGAGTGCCTCCATGTCTGTGGTAAGTGAGTGCAGAGTCGTTAAGGTACACGTACTCTACAGGATACAGAGAAACTATACATGCCCTGTACCAAAAGAAGCCACACAGGCAGGTACGCAAGCTATACATTTTGAGGGCCATTGTAAATCCTCACAAATCAAAGCGATAATTCCGAGCCGCTGGATGTAAGCCCGTCACTCGGCGGACGCCGACGGTACAGCGCTTATGGGACAGACTTCTTGCAGCTCCGATTATATCTGATGATAAATAATAATTCACCATGATGATAAATAAGTTTATCTAGGCATTGTGTTCAGTAACACCGTTTAGCCAGGTCTGGCGGGACAACACGAATTTTTGGGGCTCCTCAACACGTCTCAGGTTCGCACGAGCGTGTGTGAGGAATTAGGTGCAAGATCACAGAGTACGAAGACACAATGACGTGTTCGACACAAACGCTTGCAGGTTGACTTGCCTTGAACTTTCGGGGTAAAATTATCGATTCACTTTGCAATTGGCCGAGATTGTTCCTCACTTCTTGGCTTCACATTTGGAGCTTTAAAGCTCGTACGCCAATCTCCGTCCAAAATGGGCTTGCACGCCTCTTCTGCCCAGCAATCAAACAACGGTTGCCCCTGAGCATGCACGGCTCTGTCTTACATTACCAAACGCTGAGCTCGTGCCAAAATTAAGCGCGCACCAGCACGGATATCGGTATGCAGTTGCGACGCTTACTTAGTTATTGTTGTGCTGAGTCTATTACTTTGCAGTGACAGTAATTTGCTACGACAGGAACGCAAACCCATAATGACTTGTCCATACCAGTTGTGCCCTTTCCAGTCCTATCATCAACTCTCATCAGGAGCCGGTTTCAGGTTTATTAAGCCTGCAACTTGCTTGATCCCCGTTAATTCTTTCGTTTCCTTTGTAGTGGGGGAGGTTTATGGTACCCGGTGCGAAAAAGGCTGCTTTTCCTAATTATTGTGGGGAGTGGTGCAGCTGCCCCACCCACCCCTTCAACCCGCCCTGCAAAAATTGCTACAGCAAACACCTTTTGACCTTCCCTTCCCCCCCAAATCACAACTTTTCGGCTATTGAAATATTTATTGGTCTTTTTGCGTTGCAAGTGCCAGCATATGGAGCGGCTTTATTGCTCTGTTTCTTCTTTCTTGGGGTAGCCTTTCATAAATTGGTCCCAGCGTGTAGGCAGTGTCCTTCGATGGATTGGTCCTAGTATGTAGGCAGTGTCATTCGAATCATTCGACAAGCCTGCTATCGTATAGGTGGTCAGTAGGCAGTGTTTTCAGGCCCCATACCAATTAAGGAAACCAAGCCGGATGCCGTAATGCCTTTTCTTAATGCACGCTGGTGACGTCCAGCGTAGACTTTTACTTTTACATTCCACTGGCAGAGAAAACACAAACGGCTCCCAATATGTGTTGATGACAATATTGAAAAGGGTGTTTGACGTGAACAAGACAGCAGCTGAGGCAACAGAGTGCATTTAATATGTAATACTTGAGGGCAAGCCTTTTGATCCTCTAAGAAAAAAGGCACATCCTGTCAATAATGCTTACAGACTTGCCTACATCAGACATGCTCTTTCTAATAATCTTCACAACTCTCATCAGGAGCCGGTTTCAAGCCAAGCCTGCAACTGTTTGAGCTCAATTGAATTTGCTTGTCTTTTAATGTTGCGGGGCAACACGGCATTTAGTACTTTTGTGGATACATTCTTGCTTGAAGTTTTTATTATTGGTTGCAACCCTCAGCCGGGTAATTTGGCTGATTGGCTGCTCATCTATGTGAATTTCCCCCTCTTTACTATGTTATGAGCATTATTGTCTGCGCACAGGTACATTGCAAGCCTGCCAGCGCCACGTCATTTTGCTGAACACAGCAGCCCTGGCAACTGCGCAGCTGCAGCCGCATCAACGTCAAGGTAAATTGCAGGATCATTGAACCCATTTTTATTTTTAGGCTGATGGTTGTGGATGCTCCACCAGCAATTACGTACATCATTCAGCATGGTTGTGGATGCTCCACCAGCAATTGCGTACATCATTCAGCATGGTTGTGGATGCTCCACCAGCAATTGCGTACATCATTCAGCATGGTTGTGAATGCTCCACCAGGAATTACGTACACCATTCAGCATCAAGAATAATCACTCCTAGAAGCACTGCTGCACAAACTTTGATATCAAAACAGTGTTTCTCTTTTGCTCTGTGTACTTCCTTGTTGCCACTTTATTGTAATCCCCTCACTCCGTTCTCGCGACACACACGCCCCCTTCTTGCTTTCCTAATCATCATCCCTGCAGCGGCATCACTTTTGAACGAGCGACTGACCACTCTTGAGCTGTGATGTGGGGCACAGCGCTCTGCACACGGATCATCCTTTTTGCCCTTCCCGGGAGCAGGCGCCATTCCTCGTTTACACCTTACAATGAGGAAACGCAACAAGGAGAAAGGCAGCATAGCTGACATCCTGTCTGCCTGCCAGTCTGACTGTGCACGCTCTCCGCCTTCACTTTCCTCCCATGTCTCCTCCTCTTCGCATCCTTCCCTGTGTTCCATCCCTCCCATCCACCTTGAAAGGCATCACACGAAGGCACTACACGTCTAGCCACGCCTTCTGCACTCCTTCCCCCTTATTTGGACCTACCACTATGTAATGTGTACCGGCTGTCCAGCACAAGATGAGCCAAATATTAACTGCTACCCACCCCCATCCCCCACCATCTCTAAACACTGCTGTTCTGCATGAGCGACTAATTCCCGCAGCTCTGCCACCACTCGTTCGCTTGCCAGTAGCTCCTCCCGCAGCCCGCTCAAACGCACCTGGGAGGAGGGTGTGTGTGTTCACATACCTCGGCTCAGCACAAACAGCGCAAGTTAGTTGACAGGCAAGCAGGAGTGCATGTGCAGCAACATCCAGTTTGAACAGGTGGACAAGCAGCTCCTACCCTGGGCCGGCTGAAGCAAGTACAGCAGCAGCAGCAGCAGCAGCAGCGGAGCGCACTCTTGTCGTTTATGCTCGTGCGATATCCGCCCACAACAACCCTGTTGAACGATATCCTATTCAAAACCACAATGGGAAGTCAACCCTACAACCCTTTTCACAACGCATGGCACACTTTGGTTACGTCGGTCACAGTGGTGGCCTGAGACCTCCAGCCAGGATGATCGGCTGCGGGTTGGTCCTTGCATAGAACTCCCCAAACCACACACACACACCACCTACCTGCCACTGCGCCAAAGAGCAGGTCTCGCTGTGATTGCACGGGTCTCGGCGCTGGGCCTTGTTGCCACCCTGCGCTGGCTGTTCTGGCTGCTCAGCAGGTGTTACTGGTACATCAAGCAATGCGGCTTCCACCCCACCATTCTCTGCTGCACGCCTGCGCCGCTTGTGGCTGTTGGTGCTACAGCTGCTGCTGCCTCCAACGCCGCTGTATCCTCCTACTGGGAAGCCCGTGCTGCAACTTGCTCCAATTGGCAATGGTGGTGGTCTTAATTGGCAGGCAGCCATTGTTTGGTGCAAAGGACCACTTCCCCCGGAGGGTTCAATCAGCTGCACCTCATCTTCATCACTTAGTTGCTCCTGCTGCTGCTGCTGCTGCTGCTGCTGTAAATACTGTTGGGGCTGCCGTGAATGTACATTGTAAGGATGGCACTGTTGCTGTTGCTGTTGCTGTTGCTGCGGCTGTTCTTGTCTATTGTGAGATTGCAACTGCTGCTGCGGGTTATTGGATTGACATTGTGGCTCCTCAATTCCACCAAAGCGGTGGCTTGAGTGCACCTGCCTCCTTTCTGGCGTGGGTTGTGCATAGAGGTCGTGGAGCAGTGCCATTTCTGCTGTCCTGGGAGGGTGTGAATGGCTGGCATGGGAACACTCGTTTGGGTGGGAGGAGGAGGCACCTAGCCAGCTGGCGTGCTGCAGTAGAGCTGGTGTAGGGGAGGGGCACGTGGCATGAAGCAAGAGAGATTGTGGACTGGTTGCTCTGTGGCGATGGAGGCGGTGATTATGGACTGGGGTCAAGGACGGGGCTGTTGACTTCTGTGCTTGTACTACGGCACCCGGAGGTTTCGATCTAGGGGGTGCGCTTTGTGGAGTCTGCCTGTGTGATGAGAGTGGCAGTGGCTGTGGCTGTCGTTGGGCTGCTGTGAATGGAGTTGCGGGCTGCACGGAATGACGGGCAGTTGCATCTGCTGCACGGAATAATGGGCAGTCGCAATTGTGGTGGGCCACGGAATGCTGCACGGAATGACAGGCAGTTGCATCTGCGGTGGGCGGTTGCTTGAGCAATGCTGGTTGAGGCACCAGCTGAAGACTGCTTGCGTGGGCTCGTGGCTGCTCGACTGAGTTGCAGTGGAACGGTGGGAGCTCTTGTAGGGGGGGCCGGACGAGGCTGTTAGCTGGCAGTGTTGTAGAAGGCCTGCAACTGTGTGGACCAGACACTCTGTTTAGTCGCTGTGATTGCTGTTATAGATCTGCTGTTACAAGTGACAACAAAACGTTTCCCATTTGATGAGCGAGGGTGGCCAGAGGATGGGACACTCAACTTTACGTGCCTTGGATTTGGCAAGCTTGTACCTCTCAATGTTCAAGTGAATGGTTGATCATACTGGACTCAATTATGAACCAGTTTTGAGTTCGGATGTATTTCATCAAGATTAGCATTTGTTGTTTGCATCGCAGTCCCTGTTTACTTGGTATGCACATAGGTTGGCTTGTGAACATAAGCAGCCATCCCAGATTGGCTCCATTAGAATTCAATTCAAATTGGACTCAACAAACTCATCAAACAGACTAGTCCCTTCCCAGTCCGTCTTTCCATTTATATGACAGCCACTTGCAACATAACACGAGCGGGATCTAGAGTCCCCCTCTGGTGTTTTACCAGCATCCAAGCAAAATGCATAGATTGTTCAGGTCGTATCACGAAGCTGTGGAAACTCCTAGACGTATAAGCAGTTTGGCTTGGAGGAGTTGCATTATTTGCAACGTAGTAATCTCAAACTCTACAAAAAGCGTAATGTTATGAGGTACCGCACTGGTACAATTTTTATCAAAAACATGCCTAGCGGTACGGCTTCTCTCCCAATGCAAACTGCCCCCTCTGCCCGCACGTGCACACTGATAGTGCGCTTCACATACTATCAGGCTGCCAACACACTAAAATGAGGAACATGGTTATAAAACGCCATAATACGGCAAGTGTGCTGATTGTCCAAGCCCTACAAAAGGGACCATGCGGTGCCAACCAAATTGCCTACACTGATGTAGGCAGCACAGATAAACTATCAGAGCAAGGCCTAGATCTGAGAAACACTGCCAACAAAACACTCTTGGTTGCTATTAAAACCAACAGCACATGCTTTAATAGCCTCTTCTCGTCCTGACGCCATACTATTTTTATCTAGCACTGTGTGCTCCTCTCGCGTAACCACCCGCAACCCAAACTTTCAACAGCTTGCTAAAGACAAGAAATTAACTCCAAACCAGTGGGAGGTTCACCTGATTGAGTTAAATTCTGTGAAGACACTAGGCCTGATCCCCAACTCCAGAAAGCAAAAGCACAGCACATAGCACAGCATGCTTATTGCCACAACCTAAACAGACAAGGATATAGGGAAGTCAAGCTTCACGTGATCCTCGTTGGAGCTATGGGGACTATCTACAAAGATTATACAGACAAACCTCTGGCAGAACTTATTGGATTGCCATAAGATTAAAAATTTGACACACAAACTGATTGAACACTCCATCAGACATGCATCTGCACTCATAAAAACAAGGTATGCACTGCAATATGACACAAGCAACAACAGTCAAGGATTGGGTCCGGATGCTACGGCACACAACCCCCCTGACCCACATTAACTTCTTTTTAAATATTTGCGCGGTGGGGGTTTGCCTGGTGCGGGCACCTAAGTAACCCCCTCCCTTAATTATGCTGGCCGTGTCATCACTACCAGCGGAGTCTTTTCTTTCTTTTTCTTGCAACGAACCTCATCATGACTGTCACCACCGATTCCTCTTAAAACAGAACAACACCTTGAGACCCAACATTTCTTATTCTCAATTAAGGGGACAGGATGATACGCAAAATATAAACGACATCCTCATCACGAGATGCCATGATTTGTATCTGAGAGAATGAGGAATAAAGGATAGACAACCCCCGCACCTGCTTTTAATTTGTAGGAAACTGACTTGCAGTGGGAGACCAGTACAAAAGAATACTACCCCAACACGTAGTTCTTGAAGATGGCAACCTAATGATTCTAACAACTTCTGTGCTCATCACTAGACACTCACTCTTGATGTGCGGCTTGATGTGCGGCTGTGTACTTTAAAACAGCATCCCGGGCATTCACAATTTTCAGCTTCGCTCCAAGCGGAAGCCCTAAGGACAGGGCAATAAAGACAAGCGGTTATTAAATTGGATACAGAGCAAAGTTTGATCCAGACATACACCCAACTAGATCTTGAGCTGAGCGGCATAAAACATACAGAACAAGCTGGATGACTCTCGGTGCCTCCACGGTTGGCCCTTCCCAAGATGGCCATGTATTTTTTGGTCTTGCATGCCCCATTATCCTCCCCAAGCATAGGAGTGGCTTAGCCTGAATTACACCTGGCAGCATGGATCCTTGTACTTTTGCCATAATTGCCCGGGAGGGGGTTAGCTTAAGAAATGTTGAGCTAGAAGTTCGAGTTAAAACTTTGCATTTGAAATTAGATCCAGGAATTATTAATAGTTGTGGATGGGGAGAGCCCTTTTTGGCCAGAATGCTGCGGGTCATGCAAAAATAGACTGGCTGTGACACCGCATTAGTTTATCTGAGGCAGGTGCTTGATCATTCAATCTGACATACTTTCAGAAGATTAACCGTATATCATCGGAAAATCCAAGCTTACTTCTATATGCTAGGGTTTAAGCATTTACTTCCGGTGTTTAAGGGTAGATTGAGGGACTACGCTTGTACCGAACTTCCAGAAATTGTAGATTGCTAACAGGTCACTTGTGTATGTATTTGTCAATATTGTACATGTTCGTGAGGTATGCCTAACTGTGGCAGGAACACCTATTTTAAATCAGTTTCAGACTTTGACCTGGTGAGAACTTTGGCACCCGCGGACTACCACAACTGATATGCATGCTTTCTTGCATCAAATATACGCCTCATAAAACTGAGCAAAATTGATTTCCTTTATTTTACTTGAAGCGGTGCATGAGCCTATGTGGTGGGTGGGTCTACAAATAAGTCCGGTTTGAATAGGATGGATGCTGTTTTCTAAATGCCTCCGAATGGCCAGAAATTTGGCGTTTGCGGGGGACAGCACATGGGCGTTTGAGTAATAAATGTTCAAATTGTTTGGGGCATAATCTTATTGCAGCAGGATTTCCAGGGTTGCTTAATAACCAATATTTTCACCAGCCTGCATTTTGATCCGAGGGTTCATCGGGTCTTGATAAGTGTTCGCTAAAACCAGAAAACATGGGGCCAATTGGTGGCCTGCTTATATTATGGTTGCCGCAGGTTGAGATTTGGCATACAGCAAATACAAACCTACTCAATATAACAACTCAGAACAAGCTTTTGGGGGAAATGGAACGGGACATCCTGTAGGTGGCGTGCCAGTATAGCCTTTCTGAAATGGAGTGAGCCTTGCCAAAACTCACCGAGGAGATGCTCTGCAGTGATGTGTTGGATGTTGGTCATGTGCCAATCATATTGCGCTACCTTTACCGCCTGCGCATATCAGGAGGGTTAGGGGTTTACGCACGTGCAAGCATTCCAGTCTTATTTTGACTTTTCCAGCAGATGTAGTGGCTCACCTCCCACGCTGGAAGGCAGCCGGAGGACATCATCTTGATGAGAGAGCCAATTGGTCAAACCAGTCCAGGAATTCACCGAGCTACGTGATGTTCGAGCTTGACATAAGCATGTATGACATTTCAAGATAATTTAAATACCTGTAATTGGCATTTGCCAATTCAGTTGTAAAAGGTTTAGCCCGAGCGATTTCCCCTTCACTAGTTAATTACTTTTACTTCTACCATGATGTTGGGTGCTGTATCGGGACCTGGTCTGGTTGCGTCGAGTAGGCCACAAAATGCGAGGCCAGTGGCCCGCGCGCCTCAGGTGGGGATGGACTGTAAACCAATTTGGTTGTACTTTCTCTCTGTCACCCGAGGAACGTGTGTTTTTTGGCCCACACCAGTTGTGTGGCAAAGCATGACAACGCCAAAAATAGCTTTCCTGTCGTATCTACCCGAACCATCCTGCTGCAGGCAATCCGAAGTAGAATCGCCTTCAGGCGACGTCCCCAGCACCAGCAGATGAACGTGGCCACCAGAGTTTTGGCTGACTCGCCCCCTCAGGCCCCCCCAGCCTCTACTGTTCCATCAGGTGTGTGCTTAGAACCACAGCAATTGCACAGGGGTGGTGAATTGATGGTCTGAGTTTGTGCTCGTGTCAGCAACTTTGCCTGGAAAAACTCTGTCTGCAAATGCCTGTTTAACTCGCTCCAGGGTGCACGTCCTCCCTTTGCGCCAGCCCTGTAATTATATTGAGCATATGCCTTAACTACACACAGGAGGAGACCCATGGGAGGACCCTAAGTGGCAGCAATACAAGTGGACTGTTTACAGGTAGGGGAATGTGTGTGTTTGTGTTTGTGTTTGCGTGTGTGTGCGTATGTGTGGGTATGTGAGCGTATGTGTGGGTATGTGTGTAAGAGCGTGAGTGTGTGTATAATTAAAAGTGTGAGTGTGTGAGAGTGTGTAAAGGCGTGAGTATGTGTGCTTCTGTCTGTGCTTGCGTGCGTGCGTGTGCACGTGCATGTGAGTATGTGTGTGTACAGGTGTGGGGGGGTGGGATGCGTGGATGTGTGTGTGTGTCAGTAACATTAGTAGCCATTAGACGTGCCCTCGTTATCATGTGATTGGCCCAAGTTACGACACTTATTTATACCAACTCTCATTTACTGACACAACAAGGAGTTGCTCCTCTCTGCCATGCATCAACAGGAACGTTGCATATGACCTCACCCCCTACATCAAAAAGCACCCTGGTGGCAGCTGGCTCATCAACCTCGCCATCGGTCGGGACTGCACAGCACTCATGGAGAGCTACCACTTGCGTCCTGAAGTGTCTGGTGAGGGCGCCACACAATTTTCACAGCACTGTTCCGCAGTGACCAAGTCCACCGCTCAGTTCCCATGAACAAGCACAGTTGTGACTTCATATGAGATGATGGATGCTTTGCTTCGTCCAAACACTGCTTTTATCCCAGCTCTAAATACGCAAGTGTTGTAATTAATTGAGGGCTGCCGTCATTTACAGCCATACCTTTGCAGTTTGATGCTGCCATCCCACACTAGGCTCTTCTCCTCATAGAGCAAATTTGGCTGAATAAAGACTGATGTCTGTTCCAGCCAAACCTCAAGTGTCCCCTTGCTCCAAGACTCACTGCCATCCCACACATCCCACAGAAGGCTTTGCTTATACTTATCGACAGTATGTTTGTACCATCTTTAGCGCCTCCCTGCTTTCAAGGATATTCCGAGCATCCTACTCACAGGAATGCCTTGTAGCGTTCGATAAGTTCCACGCTTGAATTTATAAGTGTGTAGCACTTGTATACTACAATGTGTGTGTCTATTTGTGTGTAGCACTTGCATACTACAATGTGTGCGTCGATTTGTGTGTAGCACATGCATACTACAATGTGTGTTAATTTGTGTGTAGCACTTGTATACTACAATGTGTGTGTCTATTTGTGTATAACACTTGCATACCACGTGTGCGTCTATTTGTGTGTAGCACTTGTATACTACAATGTGTGTGTCTATTTGTGTATAACGCTTGCATACTACAATGTGTGTGTCTATTTGTGTATAACGCTTGCATACCATATTGTGTGCGTCTATTTGTGTACAACACTTGCATACCACAATGTGTGCGTCTATTTTTGTATAAGGGTTACTCCTGAAGTCACTCCTGAAAGATGTGTTGCGTGTGTGTATGTGTGCGTGTGTGTGTGTGCGCGCGCCTGGACAGAAGGCGTTGTCTTGCGTAGGCTTGCCTGCTGCATTGCGTGGTGGCGATGACGGCCACGGCTCTGCAATGGAAACACGATGAGGAGCACTGTGTGCTGCTGCTACTTCCTTTTTTTGCGACATGTGCAATCGCGTGCAGACAGGCTGCCAGCAAGGACACCGCTAGATCCAGCTGCTGGTAACTTGCCTGCTAGCATGTATAGGACAAAAGAGAGATGTCTCCCATATTCTGCGGCACACAAACACAGGGCTTCACCCGGTCTGGTATTGTGCTGAGTGCCTGATAGTTGCAGCTATGCCATCGTGAACTTGGTATTAATGGCATCGTTTTCTTCCTCTTGCGTGCAGTTGCTCACTTGAAGCGTTTGCCCGTGCTGGAAGGCTTTCCGCTCGAGGCCGTGCCCCGTTCACCGTACCCTAACGACTCTGAGGTGTGAAGTTTGTGTGGTGTGGGTGTTTGTGTGAGGTGTGAAGTTTGTGTGGTGTGGGTGTTTATGTGAGGTGTGAAGTTTTTGTGGTGTGGGTGTTTATGTAAGGTGTGAAGTTTGTGTGGTGTGGGTGTGTATGTGTGTTTTTTTTTAGTGATGCAAGAGATGTTAGGGTTGTTGTCAAGGGTGCAAGTGTCAAAATCGAAGATGTTCGAAAGCAGCAGAGGACTTGCTGCGTCACAGTCGTACCCTATGTTGGTGGTGTGCGCAATGATGGTGATGAGTGTGTGGGTAAGGATGATTGTGAGTGCGTAATGCCCATTACTGTTAATTATTAATTTCGTTAGAAAGTGCGTGCACCAGTGCGCTTTCCATTACTGTTGACCGCTTAAAGTTCTCACATCCTCCTTTTCCGCTCTTGCACACACATTTGGCACAGGTTTTAGTGGAAATCATCAAAGTGGAAGAGAGGTACACCGACGGGTGCACCTGACACATGCACGCTCAGACGCGCGCACACAAGCATGCACACACACACATGCACGACCGACCACACACATGTATACAGTTCTACAACACCGTGCGTGAGCGCGTGAAGAAGGAGGTGTTCAAGGGAACAGAGGGGCAGGGCGCACACCGATCAGGCAGCGAGGGTGCTGCACTAGCAGTGAGTGTGTGGCTTAGTGTGTGTGTATGTGTGTGTGTGTGTCTTATTGTGTGTATGCGTGTGAATGTGTGGCTTGGTGTGTGCATGTGTCTGTGTGGATGTGTGAATGTGTGTGTCTATGTGTGTAGACGTATGTACGTGTCTACCCGATCTTGGTTGCACATGTGTACTTTTGTTCCATCTCTATCTCATGTTGTAATGCACTATTTTCTGGCTCCTTGCCTCTCTTGCGACACGCACACGCACACTCTTTTCTAGCCTCATGCCTCTGTTGTAACGCACAGCCTATTCTGGCTCCTTGCCTCTCTTGCGACACGCACACGCACACTCTTTTCTAGCCGCATGCCTCTCTTGTAACGCACAGCCTATTCTGGCTCCTTGCCTCTCTTGTGACACACACACGCACACTCTTTTCTAGCCTCATGCCTCTCTTGTAACGCACAGCCTTTTCTGCCTCCTTGCCTTTCTTGCGACGCGCACACCCACACTCTTTTCTAGCCTCATCCCTCTCTTGTAACGCACAGCCTTTTCTGGCTCCTTGCCTTTCTTGCGACGCGCACACGCACACTCTTTTCTAGCCTCATCCCTCTCTTGTAACGCACAGCCTTTCCGGTTAACACGCATAATTTCATGTGATGTTGTGCAGGTCATAAGCTTCTCAGCCATGTCCTACCTGTTCTACGCTATCGACACGAGCGTGTTCACCGGTGGGCTCCTTGGACTGGCAGGCGCATGGATTGGTGCGTGCGTGCGTGCACTGTGTGCGTGTGCGTGTGCGTGTGTGTGCATATGTGCGTGTGCGCTCGTTTAAGTAGGACAACGGAGACTTTTTGCGCATAGAGCTAAGTACCGCAAAAGTTGACAAGATCCTATGACTGCATCAAGCTTGGACATTGAGCTAGGATACATGCACATACACACATACACACACTTGCACACACCAGCATGTACACATCCACACACAGGCACACGCATGTACACATATGCACTCTCTCACACACACACACACACTCACGCACACACACACGCACACACACATGCACATGTACACATGCACATGTGCACAGGCCTGACCATTCAGCATTGCGGGAACCACGGGGCCATGAGCACAAAGCCATGGGTGAACAAACTAATGGGGTTGACGGATGACCTCACAGGAGGGTCCTCACTCATGTGGCGCTACCACCATCAGGTGTGTGTAAGTGTGTGGACGTGTGGGCGTGCGTGCGTACACACATACATGTGTGTGTTTGCGTTTGTATGTGTGCGTACGCATGCGTTTGTGTGCTTTGTGTGTGTGTGTGTATGTGTGTGTGTGTGCATTTGTGTGTGTGTGTGCATGTGTGTGTGTGTGCATGCCCACAAATGTTAAGTTGTTGAATGGCGTATGCCAAATACTACCCATGTACAAGGGTCAGTGATTTTCCTCTTCCTTTTGCTTATCCAGTGTGAACGTAAGGACACGTCATCCACTGAGCGAAAGGATGTCATCCTGTACTGAACGAAAGGACACATCACCCTGTGTGCGCGGATGTTGTCGCACTATTTTTTCTACAATTATGATGCCTTGCACAAAGATGTGGTCATTGCCTTCCCTGTTTTCTGTACCACTCGATCGCAAGCTCGTGTGTATTTTTGTTCGTAAATCAACTTACTTGCTCAGGTGTCGCACTGGTACTTCCACTGCAATCATAATTCTTATGCCACAGAGATGTGTAGATGTAGATGTAGTGTAGTCACTAGTGTAGATGTAGTGTACACTAGAACTAGTGTAGATGTAGATGTAGTGTAGTCACTAGTGTAGATGTAGTGTACACTAGTACTAGTGTGGATGTAGTGTAGTCAGTGCCTCCCCAGTTTTTCATGGTGCTCAATCGCAAACATGTGTGTGTGTGCGTATGTGTGTGTGTGCGTGTGTGTGTGTGTGCGTGTGTGTGTGTGTGATCAATCTACTTGCACAGGTGTCGCACCACATCCACTGCAACGATGATGCCTTTGACGAAGACGTGTTCAGCCCTATCAAAACATTTTTATGCGAATGAATCAACCTTCTTGCGCAGGTGTCGCACCACATCCACTGCAACGATGATGCCTTTGACGAAGATGTGGTCAGTGCCTTCCCCATCCTCCGCTTTGACGCACGCCAGCCGCGCTACTGGTACCATAAGTACCAGCACCTGTGAGTGGCGGAGTGTATGTGCGTGCGTGTGTGTGTTGTGTGTGTGCGTGTGTGTGCCATGTATGTGCATGTGTGTGTTGTTACTGCAGCCAACAGCGCCTTTGTTGTTCTATGCTTTGATGCACACCAGCTGCGCTACTGGTACCATAAGTACCGCACCTGTGAGTGGCGGAGAGTTTGTGTGTGTGTGTGTGTGTGTGTGTGTGTTACTGCAGGGCAGGCTAGGAGATGCATACGTGTGCACTCTATTAGAGAGGCATGATACCTACCACGCATATGGTCATACGTAATGTGTGCGTAGGGTCGACCCAATGATTACGCCATGGGTTATATGTACATGAGCACGTTAGCTGCGTTTAAGTGTGCTGTGCGGCTTGGCCTGCTTCCTTCTCCCTCAACGCGTCATTGTGACAAGACGAGCTGTCCCGACCTGCCTCTTCCTCCCCTCTCCCACTCTTCCACTCTCTCGTACATGAGCACATGAGCTGCGTTTAATGTGCTGTGCGGCTTAGCCTGCTTCCTTCTCCCTCAACGCGTCATTGTAACAAGAAAAACTGTCCCAACCTGCCTCTCCCTCCCCTCTCCCACTCTCCCACTCTCTCTTTCACCCCCAGCTACTGTTCCCCTTCTTCACCTCACCATTCCAAGCCAGCATCATTCCTCTCCGACCTGTTCTCCAACCTGCTCTCCAACCTGTTCTCCAGCAACCTGTTCTCCAGCAACCTGTTCTCCAGCAACCTGTTCTCCAGCAACCTGTTCTGCCAGCAACCTGTTCTCCAACCTGTTCTGCCAGCATCATTCCTCTCCAACCTGTTCTCCAACCTGCTCTCCAACCTGTTCTGCCAGCAACCTGTTCTCCAGCAACCTGTTCTCCAGCAACCTGTTCTCCAGCAACCTGTTCTGACAGCAACCTGTTCTCCAACCTGCTTGCGCTGATTCTCATTCGCCACCTCGCCACGCACGCCTATACATGCCTAATGCTCCCCTTTCCCGCACCTTTCGCACAATTAGCCAGGAACACCCTCAGCCAGTAACACCCTCAGCCAGTAATACTCTGACCTACTCTCACCCAACTCTCGCTCTCTCTCCTCCCCACAGCTACATATGGCTGCTGTTCCCCTTCCCGCACCTTTCACACAATCAGCCAGTAATTTCCTCAGCCAGTAACAACCTCAGCCAGTAATTCTCTGACCCACCTCTCACCCAACTCTCGCTCTCTCTCTCTCTCCTCCCCACAGCTACATATGGCTGCTGTTCCCCTTCCCGCACCTTCCACACAATCAGCCAGTAAATTCCTCAGCCAGTAACACCCTCAGCCAGTAATACTCTTGACCTACTCTCACCCAAATCTCGCTCTCTCTCCTCCCCACAGCTACATGTGGATGCTGTTCCCCTTCCCGCACCTTTCACACAATCAGCCAGTGATTTCCTCAGCCAGTAACACCCTCAGCCAGTAATTCTCTGACCCACCTCTCACCCAACTCTCGCTTTCTCTCTCTCTCCTCCCCACAGCTACATATGGCTGCTGTTCCCCTTCCCGCACCTTCCACACAATCAGCCAGTAAATTCCTCAGCCAGTAACACCCTCAGCCAGTTATACCCTGACCCAC